>Ga0209700_108065_pt1 | contig 13995 bp, 12 predicted proteins | sample SiratroredBW_FD_187528 | JGI IMG/M metagenome (GOLD analysis project Ga0209700, IMG submission 187528) | Root nodule microbial communities of legume samples collected from California, USA - Siratro red BW (SPAdes) (version 2) | ecosystem: Host-associated > Plants > Roots > Nodule | place: USA... | reverse complement strand
TGAAAATATTGATTCACGAAAAAAGAAATGAATGAATATTCGAAAAAAAATATTATTCATTTTTAGCTATGAGAAAGGCTCCATTGTCGAATGAAAACCTAACCATTAATCGAGAGGTGATGGGAACGACGAAACCTGCAAATACTTAAGATTTTCTTAAAACAAATCTTAATGATTTATTAGGTGGGATGGCGGAAGAAACCTAAAAGCAATCCATTTTAGAGGAGTTGTGCCCTACATTACATCTGAATTTCATTCCATCTGAATTTGAGAATAAAAGAGTCAATATTCGCCCGCGAGAATTTTTTTTTTTTTTTTATTGAATTTTTTTATATTTTTGCCAATTCTAAGAATCGATATTGAAAAGAAGATATAAAAATTTCGAAGATTTTATGAAATCTCAAAAAATACCGAAATTCCGTTAGTTACTAAACATATGAATATTTATATTCTTTTATCGATTAGATTGAATCTATATCTATATAGATATAGATATTTGAATTACTTCATCCGCGAGGAGCCGTATGAGGTGAAAATCTCATGTACGGTTCTGTAATAAAGATGGAATTAAAAAAAAAACCATCAATTATAACCCCCAAAGAACCAGATTTCGTAAACAACATAGAGGAAGAATGAAGGGAATATCCTATCGAGGTAATCATATTTGCTTCGGAAGATATGCTCTTCAGGCACTTGAGCCAGCTTGGATAACATCTAGACAAATAGAAGCGGGACGGCGGGCAATGTCACGAAATGTTCGCCGAGGTGGACAAATATGGGTACGCATTTTTCCAGACAAACCGGTTACAGTAAGACCTACTGAAACACGTATGGGTTCAGGAAAAGGATTTCCCGAATATTGGGTAGCTGTTGTTAAACCTGGGAAAATACTTTATGAAATGGGTGGAGTACCAGAAAATATAGCAAGAAAGGCTATTTCAATAGCATCATCGAAAATGCCGATACGAACTCAATTCATTATTTCAGGATAAGAAATGAGAACCAAAGGAAATAGGTCTTTAGAATGAAAACAAAAAAGGCAATTCTAGGTTCCCTTTTTTTTTGAACACAAAATATTTTTACTTCTTTTTTTAGATTGAAATAATAAAAAAATGATATGATTCAACCTCAAACTCATTTGAATGTAGCGGATAACAGCGGAGCACGTAAACTGATGTGTATTCGAATCCTAGGAGCTAGTAATCGACGATATGCTTCTATTGGCGACATTGTTGTTGCTGTAATCAAACAAGCAGTACCAAATACGAACTTAGAAAGATCAGAAGTGATCAGAGCTGTAATTGTACGGACTTGTAAACAACTAAAACGTAGCAACGGTATAATAATTCAGTATGATGATAATGCTGCAGTTGTAATTGATCAAGAAGGAAATCCAAAAGGAACTCGAATCTTTTGCGCAATCGCCCGGGAATTGAGACAGTTAAATTTCACTAAAATAGTTTCATTAGCACCCGAGGTATTATAAGAGGAAACCACGATATGGATACATTATTTTTGTGAAACAGATGAATTCATCTATTTTATCTCAAAAAGATACCTTTTGTAGTAATTCTTATTTTTAAGAATTCTTACTTATAAGTATTAGAAATAGCAATTTTTCTTTATTTCAGATTAATATTTGATTAATACTTGAAAACCTAAACAATATCTATCTATATATAGATATGGGCGAACGACGGGAATTGAACCCGCGCATGGTGGATTCACAATCCACTGCCTTGATCCACTTGGCTACATCCGCCCTTCTTATACTATATAAAAATGATCTATATATATCTCAATTTAGACCCTTTGATTATCCTTTTTTTCTTTCTAACAAAGGAAAAAAAAAGATAAGGAATCATGAAAGAAATCAAAAACGTATGTATAAATCTAAAAAAAAGATTCCTAATCCAAAATAAAGGAGCAATATTAACAAAGTTGATATTGCTCCTTTATTTTCAAACAAAAACTCGTCTACTTTTTTAATTTAAGATCAAAATTTTATCCATTAACAGATGGAGCTTCCATCGCAGCTAGATCTAGAGGGAAATTATGAGCATTACGTTCATGCATGACTTCCATACCAAGGTTAGCTCGGTTAATAATATCAGCCCAGGTATTTATTACACGACCTTGACTATCAACTACGGATTGGTTGAAATTAAAACCATTTAAGTTGAAAGCCATAGTGCTGATACCTAAAGCGGTAAACCAAATACCTACTACAGGCCAAGCAGCTAGGAAGAAATGTAAAGAACGAGAATTGTTGAAACTTGCATATTGGAAGATCAATCGGCCAAAATAACCATGAGCAGCTACAATATTATAGGTTTCTTCCTCTTGACCAAATCTGTAACCTTCATTAGCAGATTCATTTTCTGTGGTTTCCCTGATCAAACTAGAAGTTACCAAGGAACCATGCATAGCACTGAATAGGGAGCCGCCGAATACACCAGCTACACCTAACATGTGAAATGGATGCATAAGAATATTATGCTCAGCCTGAAATACAATCATAAAATTGAAAGTACCAGAAATTCCTAGAGGCATACCATCCGAAAAGCTTCCTTGACCAATAGGATAGATCAAGAAAACAGCAGTAGCGGCTGCAACAGGAGCTGAATATGCAACAGCAATCCAAGGACGCATACCCAGACGAAAACTAAGTTCCCATTCACGACCCATGTAGCAAGCTACACCAAGTAAGAAGTGTAGAACAATTAGTTCATAAGGACCGCCGTTGTATAACCATTCATCAACAGAAGCCGCTTCCCATATAGGATAAAAATGCAAACCTATAGCCGCAGAAGTAGGAATTATCGCACCAGAAATGATATTGTTTCCATAAAGTAGAGATCCAGAAACAGGCTCACGAATACCATCAATATCTACTGGAGGGGCAGCGATAAAAGCGATAATAAATACAGAAGTTGCAGTCAATAAAGTAGGAATCATCAAAACACCAAACCATCCTATGTAAAGACGATTTTCGGTGCTGGTTATCCAGTTACAGAAGCGACCCCATAGGCTTTCGCTCTCGCGTCTCTCTAAAATTGCAGTCATGGTAAAATCTTGGTTCATTTAATCATTAGGGACTCCCAAGCACAAAAATTCTCAATAATGCGAGAATTTGAGGACTTGTTATTCAACAGTATAACATGACTTATATACCAGTGTCAACCAATACTAATATCCATAGTATGTTCTTATTCATTAGTATGTTCTTATTCATTTCGATTTCCCTTTTTACCCCATTTCATTGATTTATAAAAAAAGTTTCTTTTCTATAGAATATATCGCTATATTTATAGAAATAGATATATATAATATAACTTCGATCTAGAAATGAGAATGAGTTGCCCGGGACTTGAACCCGGAACTAGTCGGATGAAGTAGATAATTTATTGTTTAATAAAATTCAACAATAGAATAAAACAAGAAAAAATCCCTCCCCAAGCCGTGTTTGCATTTTTCATTGCACACGGCTTTCCCTATGTATACATCTAAACCTGAATTACTTGCCTAGCAAAAGATTATAAGAAAGTTAAATCTTCAATTGATTAACCCCGAATCTTTACTCTGACTACATGAGCATTTCAAAATCCTATAGATATAGAAGATAAAAAAAAATGATTTTTTTATCCTCATTTAAGAAAAAGAATTTCGTTTTATCAATTTACACCGATTTAAAAAGTATCATAACCTATTTTAAATTATAAATGATTGACGAAATCGTTTCTGAAAAGAATATCCAAATACCAAATCCGACCTCTATAAAACCTCCGCAAAGTCAAAGAAGTTCTTGGAAAAATCAAATAAAAAAGATCTTCTTCTGTAAAAAATTCTTCCAATAATTTTTCTGAACTTAATTTTTTCAAAAAAGTGCGCACAGTACTTTTGTGCTTACGAGCCAAAGTTTTTATACAAGAAAACCAAAGTATATATTTTATTTGATAGAAACTCTTTTTTTTTTGCGGATCCATTGTAATAATGAGAAAAATTTCTACATATGCGCAAAAACCGGTTAAGAATATAAAAATCAGAGAAATTGGCCCAAACCGGCTTACTAATGGGATGACCCATTACATTACAAAATTTTGTTTTAGCCAATGATCTGATTATAGGAATAATGGGAACTATTGTATCAAGTTTTTTGATAAAAATTTTGATTAGAAATGAATTTTGCAACATTTGACTTCGTACTACTGAAAGATTTTGTGGAATACTTAAAAAATAGCCTAAAAAGTCAAATGAATACTGAGATAATTGGTTTATATAGATCGTTCCTGGTCCAGCCCAAATATCAAAATGACATTGCCATAAATATATAAAATAGTATTTCCATTTATTTATCAAAAGAGGAGTATTCTTTAAAACCAGAATTGATTTTCCTTGATATCTAACATAATGGATCAAAGTATCCTTAACGAAAGATAAGGTATATGAACAATTCTTAGTAGATACTTCTACAAGATGTTTTACTTTTTCATAGAAAAAAATTCGCTCAAAAAAAACGCGAAAATGTTTTAACTGTAACTGAGAGGATTTTTGACGTAGAAAAAGAAAGATAGATTCATATTCCCATACATATAAATTATATAGGAACAAGAAAATTCTTAGATTCCTTTTTGAAAAAAAAGTCGAAATCCATTTTTTTGGAGGAAAAAGACTATTCCAATTATAATAGTAATAAAAAAACAACCTTATTAAATGAAAGAAAGAGACATCTTTTATCCAATATCGAAGGATTTGAACCAAGATTTCCAGATGGATAGGATAGGGTATTCGTATATCTGACTTATGATTTAAATATATCAGTTTATCTTCGAAAAAGGGAAAAATGGAATGAATTGATTGCAAATTTTGATAAGATTTTATGCTTTCTAATCCCCTTAAGGAAGAGATAAAGAATTGTAGAGAAAATAAAATCTCCACGACGACACCAAAACCTTCTAATATTATTTGAGAATCCAAATTATAGTTATAACCCACAAAAGTCTTTTTGTTATAATCGTTAGCAAAAAGAATGAAATGAGTCTGTTGATACATTCGAGTACTTAAACGTTTTACAATTAGTAAACTAAATTTATTGTTATAATCTACATTTTCTATAAAAAAGGACTCATGACCATAAGCTAGTCCATAAATAGATTCCCGAAAAAAAAGTGGGTATAGGATATCCTGGTATCGAGATCTACGGAGTTCTAAATATGCTTGATATTTCTCCATTCAAAAAGTCTATTTGGTCAAACAAAGAATCAGAGATTCATTGGATTATCAAATGATACATAGTGCGATATGGTCAAAACAGAGAATTCTAGGTATATATATATACCTAGAAAACAAGTCAAACCCATCAACGGACTCTCTCTAATCGATTTTTCGCCTAATTGTTGTTCTAGGATAACGAGCTAATTAAGAATCCTTTATTTTTTTTTACCTCATCGCTCTTTTGATTTTGGAAAAAATATCTTTATCAATATACTCTTTCTTTTACACATTTATCGCTACCCCAAAATACTAAAAGATAATGGAAAATAGCTATATAGTTAGGACTCATAACAAAAATAAAATAACCCATTCACCAGAAAAGCTTTTCCCACATAAAGCACTAACCTCTTTTTAACGTACAATTAGATGGGGTAATGATCCAAATAAAAAATAAATGAAAGCTCGATGCTTTTTGTTTCCCTATTAGAATTAGAACCACCAAGTTCTATCCCTTTATTAATGAAACCCAACTGAATTTTTTTTTTACGAGCCAAAAATTCAAACAAAAATTTGAGCTGGATCCTATAAGAATGAACTATTTTTTCAATTCTTCATTGATACGACATGCTACTTTTTCCAGTCATTCCTTTCTGGATCAGTCGTGGTTTTACAAGCTCTACCAATAGTATCGACGAACCGATTGCTTCATAGAAATGTGTAAAAAAGAGAGTCGCTCTTAAAAGCCGAGTACTCTACCATTGAGTTAGCAACCCCAATACAATTTAAAAAATAAGGTGGATGTTTATACCCAATCGCAATAAAAAAAAAAGAAAATTAAAAAAGGGAATTGTCTAAAAAACTAAAAAAGGATATATCACCTATTTATATACTATGGTTATACATTATTATTCTATAGATAAGACTCTATATATTCGTATATATAGATCTCTTATTTTCGTATATATATATTCATGTTTCCCTTTCAATTAACTTACTTATTAATCAAAAAAGTTTTTCTTGTTTGTATCGCAGAAACAAAACCAATGAATCTACAATTTGATGAAGTAATAACGCCTATTTAATGTAAGTTAAGTAATTTTATCAATTTATTCACGATCGGATTATATTTATTTGATACACTGTTGTCAATATTAGTATTGACAAAAAATACAATCGAATAAAATCGAATGAATAAGATTTTCAATCTTATTCATTCGATTATTAGTATTATGTTAGAATTACTTCTAAGAAAAATGATTGAAATAGATATCTTTTTTTATTCTAAAATTTTTTAGATTCTAAAATGATATTCTAAACTAAAAAAACGTATCAAATTATAGAAATATAGAAATCAATAGGAAAATCAAAATGGAATATAGAATATTTAAGATAGATAATCTAGAATCAATTTCATATAGAAATGGAGCAACCTCCCTATAAAGTATCCATTGCTTGGAATTCAAATTTGATCTCCTTCCATACTTCGCAAGCAGCAGCTAATTCAGGACTCCATTTGCTAGCCTCACGGATAATTTCATTACCTTCACGAGCAAGATCACGTCCTTCATTTCGAGCCTGCACACATGCTTCAAGAGCTACTCGATTAGCTACAGCACCTGGTGCATTTCCCCAAGGGTGTCCTAAAGTTCCTCCGCCAAATTGAAGTACGGAATCATCTCCAAAGATTTCGGTCAGAGCAGGCATATGCCAAACGTGAATACCTCCCGAAGCAACAGGCAGAACACCTGGTAGAGAAACCCAATCCTGAGTGAAATAAATACCACGACTTCGATCTTTTTCAATAAAATCATCACGCAATAAGTCAACAAAACCTAAAGTGATTTCTCTTTCCCCTTCAAGTTTACCTACTACGGTACCGGAGTGAACATGATCTCCACCAGACAAACGTAATGCTTTAGCTAATACACGAAAGTGCATACCATGATTCTTTTGTCTGTCGATAACTGCATGCATTGCACGATGTATATGAAGAAGTAGACCATTATCCCGGCAATAATGAGCCAAGCTAGTATTTGCAGTGAATCCCCCTGTTAAATAATCATGCATTACGATAGGAACGCCTAATTCTCTGGCAAATACAGCTCTTTTCATCATTTCTTCGCATGTACCCGCAGTTGCATTCAAGTAATGCCCTTTTATTTCACCTGTTTCAGCCTGTGCTTTATAAATCGCTTCAGCACAAAATAAGAAACGGTCTCTCCAACGCATAAATGGTTGGGAATTCACATTTTCATCATCTTTGGTAAAATCAAGTCCCCCGCGAAGACATTCATAAACTGCTCTACCATAATTCTTAGCGGATAACCCCAATTTAGGTTTAATAGTACATCCTAATAGGGGACGACCATACTTGTTCAATTTATCTCTCTCAACTTGGATGCCATGAGGCGGACCTTGGAAAGTTTTAATATAAGCGGTTGGGATTCGCAAATCCTCCAGACGTAGAGCACGCAGTGCCTTGAACCCAAATACATTACCGACAATAGAAGTAAACATGTTAGTAACAGAACCTTCTTCAAAAAGGTCTAAGGGATAAGCTACGTAAGCAATATATTGATTTTCTTCCCCAGCAACAGGTTCGATGTTATAGCATCGTCCTTTGTAACGATCAAGACTGGTAAGCCCATCGGTCCACACAGTTGTCCATGTACCAGTAGAAGATTCAGCGGCTACCGCGGCACCTGCTTCTTCAGGTGGAACTCCAGGTTGAGGAGTTACTCGGAATGCTGCCAAGATATCAGTATCTTTGGTTTCATAGTCAGGAGTATAATAAGTCAATTTATAATCTTTAACACCAGCTTTGAACCCAACACTTGCTTTAGTCTCTGTTTGTGGTGACATAAATCCCTCCCTACAACTCATGAATTAAGAATTCTTGAAACAATAAGGTCTACTCGATATGACTTAGGAGTTAATGAAATCTTTTACAAAAATCAACTAATATTATCAAGTAATCCCAAAGGTTCGTTATTATTAAATTAAACGATGGTATTTGATTTGTCAAATACATCATTATTGTATACTCTTTTCTATGTATGGCGCAACCCAATCTTTGTTTTTTTTTTCAATTTGTGTAATTTCCTATTTTTTAATTTTGGAATCGAAAGATCTAATCTAAATAATAAAACAAATTTACTCTTCATCTTGACAGTGATATATGTTATATATGTAAATCCTAGATGTAAAAATAGGCAGCTTTCTTCCCGGAAAATAAAAAAAGAGGTCAAAAAATAGGATAAGTATAAAAAATTGTCTACTGAGGAAATACGAAAGCCAATGAAAAAAAAAAAAAATAAATTCTAAATTAAGGTACAGGTTCGAATTCCATCTAGAATATAGATGATATTATCTAGAATGATAGAAAAAAAGAAAAGACTTTCGAAAGATTTTATCCAATTGAAATTTTTAAAATAACTGGAATAAGATTAAGAATTCAATAATTGAAATTGAATAAGTAAGTAAACATTTAAAGGGGATTGGTTGAATAGTACCAAAAAAATGGAGTACTAACTACCATTTCTTATTTATTATTGAATTAACCGATCAACTTGCTTTATTATCGAACATTTCTTTTTGATTTCAAAACTTTTTGGAAAAAAAATAGGCTTTTGATATGGGAATAAATCCTACTACTTCCGGTCCTGAAGTTTCTTCGCTTGAAAAAAAAAATCTGGGACATATTGCCCAAATAATCGGTCCAGTACTAGATGTAGCCTTTCCCCCGGGGAAGATGCCTAATATTTACAACGCTCTGGTAGTTAAAGGTCGAGATACTGTTGGTCAACAAATTAATGTGACTTGTGAAGTACAGCAATTATTAGGAAATAATCGAGTTAGAGCTGTAGCTATGAGTGCTACAGATGGTCTAAAGAGAGGAATGGAAGTTATTGACACAGGAACTCCCCTAAATGTTCCAGTAGGCGGAGCAACTCTAGGACGAATTTTCAACGTGCTTGGAGAGCCGATTGATAATTTAGGTCCTGTAGAAACTCGTACAACATCTCCCATTCATAGATCTGCGCCTACCTTTATACAATTAGATACAAAATTATCTATTTTTGAAACAGGAATAAAAGTAGTAGATCTTTTAGCTCCTTATCGTCGTGGAGGAAAAATAGGACTTTTCGGCGGAGCTGGAGTGGGTAAAACAGTACTTATTATGGAATTGATCAATAACATTGCCAAAGCTCATGGAGGTGTATCTGTATTTGGCGGAGTAGGTGAGCGTACTCGTGAGGGAAATGATCTTTATATGGAAATGAAAGAATCTGGAGTAATTAATGAACAAAATATTGCAGAATCCAAAGTAGCTCTAGTATATGGTCAAATGAATGAACCGCCAGGAGCTCGTATGAGAGTTGGTTTAACTGCCCTAACTATGGCGGAATATTTTCGAGATGTCAATGAACAAGATGTACTTTTATTTATCGACAATATCTTCCGCTTCGTACAAGCAGGATCTGAAGTATCTGCTTTATTGGGTCGAATGCCCTCTGCTGTGGGTTATCAACCCACTCTTAGTACTGAAATGGGTTCTTTACAAGAAAGAATCACTTCTACCAAAGAAGGGTCCATAACTTCTATTCAAGCAGTTTATGTACCTGCAGACGATTTAACTGACCCTGCCCCTGCTACGACATTTGCACATTTAGATGCTACTACTGTACTATCAAGAGGATTAGCCGCCAAAGGTATCTATCCAGCAGTAGATCCTTTAGATTCAACCTCAACTATGCTCCAACCTCGAATCGTTGGTGAAGAACATTATGAGACTGCGCAACGAGTTAAACAAACTTTACAACGTTACAAAGAACTTCAAGACATTATAGCTATCCTTGGCTTGGACGAATTATCCGAAGAAGATCGCTTAACCGTAGCAAGAGCACGAAAAATTGAGCGTTTCTTATCACAACCTTTTTTCGTAGCAGAAGTTTTTACCGGTTCGGCTGGGAAATATGTTGGTCTAGTAGAAACAATTAGAGGGTTTAATTTGATTCTTTCTGGAGAATTAGACGGTCTTCCTGAACAAGCCTTTTATTTGGTAGGTAATATCGATGAAGCTACTGCGAAGGCTACGAACTTAGAAATGGAGAGCAATTTGAAGAAATGACTTTAAATCTTTGTGTACTGACCCCCAATCGAATTGTTTGGGATTCAGAAGTGAAGGAAATCATTTTACCTACTAATAGCGGACAAATTGGAGTATTACCTAATCATGCGCCTATTGCCTCAGCTGTCGATATAGGTATTTTGAGAATACGTCTTAAAGACCAATGGTTAACAATGGCTCTGATGGGGGGTTTGCTAGAATAAACAATAATGAGATAACTGTTTTAGTAAATGATGCGGAAAAGGGGAGTGACATTGATCCACAAGAAGCACAGCAAACTCTTGAAATAGCAGAAACTAATTTGAATAAGGCTGAAGGCAAGAGACAAACAATTGAGGCAAATCTAGCTCTTAGACGAGCTAGAACACGAGTAGAGGCTATCAATGTGATTTCATAACAAGTTGATGCATCCGAATATCCGAAAACAAGAAATAGAAAAAAGAAACAGTCAGAAAAAAATAAAAAAGTAAGTAGAAAAACTTATTAGATACCACAGTCAAAGGTATCTAATAAGTTCTAACTATACCTACTATTGGATTTGAACCAATGACTCCCGCCGTATGAAAGCAATACTCTAACCACTGAGTTAAGTAGGTAATTTAAGACTCCCCCCCCCCCAAAAACAAAAAAAAACAAGAGTACCCATCTATCAGATCAATTGATTATAAATGTAATATTACTGATAAGCAATACCAACGCCCATTCAAGGGATTCGATCATGTAATATTCATCTTGACAAGCAATTATCTTCATAATATGATAAAATATGTATCAAAAGCACAAGGGCTGTAGCTCAGTTAGGTAGAGCACCTCGTTTACACGAGCGCCAATGTTTTTTTTCAGAGGAGTTCATCTTGTAATCAAAAAAGTTTATCTTATAGTAAGAAATCGGTGTCTTACTCCATTTTAAGGAACAAAACAAGAGAACATTAGCCTGACAAAGGATTTAGCCATAAAATCGAATCCATAATTGATTTGAGATATTGATAAGGTGAATACCCATTTCTCGTCAATGCTAAAAATAAAGGGTATAGGGACCTAAAAAAGATTATCTTTTCTTCCTATCTTATGAACTTTAAGGTGTATGAAGTGTCATTTCTTATCTTCTATTTTCATTTTATTAGGTGGATAAAGAGTCCATTTAACTTAAGTTGATCTAGGCCAGAAGCAGACCTACGTCAAGATAATCCTTCTTTGAAACACTTTGGTAGTGCTCTTTGATTGTTATACAAATAAAAAAGAAGAGCATAGGGAATCATCTCTTTATTCTTTACTGTCAAGAAAAAAGATGGTGGACTAACTAATATTTTTATCAGTTAATGAAAAAGCTCAATGCAAAAAAAAAAAAATGCACGTTGGGTTTTGAAAACAATTTCAATCATTTAGATAATAATTAGTTTGATCTGTTTTACCGAGAAGGTCTACGGTTCGAGTCCGTATAGCCCTAATATTCCTACAGATACTAAGAATATTCATAATATTTAGGATCGAATATATCTCATTACTAAGACTATTCCTAAAAAATAAAAACAATTTGTAAATTTCTATCCGAACATATTCATATTCGATAGAGTAATATTAATATTAGTATATTAAGCTAGTCTAAAAAAATGGAGACTTTAGACTCAAAATTAAAATGAATTCGGTATATTTTCTACATTCAGAGGAGTACTTTTATGTTTCTTCTTTACGAATATGATATTTTTTGGGCATTTCTAATAATATCAAGTTTGATTCCTATTTTGGCATTTCTAATTTCTGGAATTTTAGCCCCCATTAGCAAGGGACCTGAAAAACTTTCTAGTTATGAATCCGGAATAGAACCAATAGGCGATGCTTGGTTACAATTTCGAATCCGTTATTATATGTTTGCTCTCATTTTTGTTGTTTTTGATGTTGAAACGGTTTTTCTTTATCCATGGGCAATGAGTTTCGATGTATTAGGGGTATCCGTATTTTTAGAAGCTTTCTTATTTGTGCTTATACTAATTGTTGGTTCAGTTTATGCATGGCGAAAGGGGGCATTAGAATGGTCTTAATTCTTGATTCTTTAGACAATTAGAAAAAAAAATATTGAGACAATTATGAATTCCATTGAGTTTCCCTTACTTGATCAAACAACCCAAAATTCAGTTATTTCAACTACATTAAATGATTTTTCAAATTGGTCAAGATTATCCAGTTTATGGCCGCTTCTTTATGGTACCAGTTGTTGCTTCATTGAATTTGCTTCATTAATAGGATCACGATTCGATTTTGATCGCTATGGACTAGTACCACGATCGAGTCCTAGGCAGGCGGACCTCATTTTAACAGCGGGTACTGTAACTATGAAAATGGCCCCTTCTTTAGTTCGATTATATGAACAAATGCCCGAACCTAAATATGTTATTGCTATGGGAGCCTGTACAATTACGGGGGGGATGTTTAGTACCGATTCTTATAGTACTGTTCGAGGCGTAGATAAGCTAATTCCTGTAGATGTATATTTGCCGGGCTGTCCACCTAAACCAGAGGCCATTATAGATGCTATAACAAAACTTCGTAAGAAAATATCTCGAGAAATCTATGAAGATCCAATGAGTTTTCAACGAGAGAATAGATGTTTTACTACCAACCACAAGTTTCATGTTGGATACAGTACTTATACTGGCAATTATGGTCAAGAATTTTTCTATCAACCGCCATCTACTTCAGAGATATCATCTGACACATTTTTTTAAAGTACAATTGTAAAAAGCAATTCCTTTTTTCAAAATTTCATCGTAATGTAAAGCTAAAATACTAATACCAAATTCATAAAAAAAAATTAAGGAGAAGCAAAAAATGCAAGGTCGTTTGTCTTCTTGGCTAGTCAAACATGGACTAATTCATAGATCCTTGGGTTTCGATTACCTAGGAGTAGAAACTTTACAAATAAAGCCCGAGGATTGGCATTCCATTGCTGTCATTTTATATGTATATGGTTACAATTATCTACGTTCCCAATGTGCCTATGATGTAGCACCCGGAGGACTCTTAGCTAGTGTATATCATCTTACAAGAATAGAGTATGGTATAAATCAACCCGAAGAGGTATGCATAAAAATATTTGTATCAAGAAAAAATCCCAGAATTCCTTCGATTTTTTGGGTTTGGAAAAGTGCGGATTTTCAAGAAAAGGAATCTTATGATATGTTGGGAATCTCTTATGATAGTCATCCGCGTTTAAGACGTATTTTAATGCCCGAAAATTGGATAGGATGGCCTTTGCGTAAAGATTATATCGCTCCAAATTTTTATGAAATACAAGATGCTCACTAAATGATAAAAATCAAAAACTAATCCAAACTTCAGCAACCTCAGATATTCAAAGAATATCAATACATTCTTTTATAGATCAGACAAAATAATTGATTGACATTAAATAAGACAGAATTATGGAAGTCTTATTCAGATATTATTATTATGTGAGAAATCACAAAATTCATAAATAATAGAATAATATAGGGTTTAATGTAGGATAGGGGTTCCTTAAGGTTCTAAAACAAAAACAATACGTATTTCTTATCAGCCAAGGCAATAAAAGAAATAGGATGAACTACAAAAATTCTTTCTCTTTCTAAAAAACTATATAACGTGTACATCCACAGCAATTATATGGCCACGAA
>Ga0209700_108064_pt1 | contig 13995 bp, 12 predicted proteins | sample SiratroredBW_FD_187528 | JGI IMG/M metagenome (GOLD analysis project Ga0209700, IMG submission 187528) | Root nodule microbial communities of legume samples collected from California, USA - Siratro red BW (SPAdes) (version 2) | ecosystem: Host-associated > Plants > Roots > Nodule | place: USA... | reverse complement strand
ATATATATATATATATATATATATATATATATATATATATATATATATATATATATTTATTTATATATTTATATAATAAATCATTCACAAACTTGTAACGTAACTAAGCCTTAACCTTATATTTGATAAAAAAATCAATAATTCTCAAGTTTTAAGTAAATTAAATTTGCATTGTTTTTATTTCAATTTATTTACTCAAACTTTTGTAACTAAGAATATTATTATTTCATAAATTTATTTTGATTATTATTATTATATTATAATCTTGTCGAATAATTTCTTTCATGCATGTATAGGCAAGGACATGACTTTCATTTTTTTTCTCTTCACATGTGCAAGCACCTTAACACCCTATAAAATTCATTATACAAGAACCAAATAGAGCTTAAATATTAAAACATTTTCATAAACAAAAGATAATCCAGTAGAGTCATTCAAAATATAATCACTTTTCATATGAATTTAAAAGTTTACACATCTTTAAGATATAACTAAATAAAAATTAAATAATTACTCTGATATAACTTCATCAGCAACTTGAGGTATATTTTCTTCTATAACAACATCATTTGCTCTCATGTAAGAAAAGAAAGAAAACACAAACAACTACACAAGAAGCAAGAAGGGTAAGCTAACTATTTAGAATATGTTTAAAATAAATATTCCAACATTTATAATTAAATATCAAAGTCACATTTCAACATTTCATACTGACTCTATTTCTAAAAGATTCGTGCATTGAGTTAGACTAAGAGGTTATCACCTATCAGATGACCCTTCTAACTATGAATCTACATAGTCTTCAACCAATGATAACATCATTTGACAAGGTAAATCCATATATTTATCTTGACTAGCTCTTTTAAACTACAATTTCAATTAAATGGACCTCTTTTAACTCTCACCACATAATACCCTTCATCTATTTAATTACTAGTACAGTTAGGATATCTTCTTTTCAACAAATCCTCAAACAATGTACATCATATATTATTCTTACTCAGTATTTTCTTTCCTGAAAATACTAAGTCCAGAATGTCATTCCACAACAATTATTAACAATCCAAATCACAAGTTACTAAACATACATGTCATAATACAATGAAAAGATTATCAACGTCAAAGAACGAAAAGATTATCAATATCAAGGAACGAATTAAAAACTCATAGCAGTCTTCTGTCTCGTGCCCGACTCAAGAAGTGACATTCGACACCACTCAAACCTGAGAGCACCTTCTCAATAATTGAGCCCGGCACAACTACATAATTCTGAAAAACATCTTGCACTCACTCAATTTACCATCCAATTAATTTCTTACTATCTTTATTTCACAATCATATACAATTTCAAATCATCATTTTTATCAAACTATTAGTAAGTTTCCTTCAAAACTTCATTCATCTCCAAAACAAGCCATGAACTCAATGTGGTAACTCATAATACTTACATACTTTTAAAATCAATTCTAGATCATGGCTAATCAAATTGAGACAAATATTATATTACTACCTAACCACATTCAAGATTCCATTCCATTCTTTTAATAGTTACAAATCATTTACTTTATATACATACATCAGTCTTCAAACCATGAAATAGATATGCATACATTCACAATATCAGCATCTGATACTACCATAAAACTAAAACTACAAAAAAAATCAATCAATCAATCAATTAATTTCATTCATTTCACTTTCAAAATCAATCCAAACCTACCAAATGAAAAGTACCCAATTTTCTTAAGCACATTCACATTAATTTCTAAAATCTTAAAACTCAATTTGAACATAGAACTCAATATCTACATAGACATGTCATTCTAGCTTTACTTATCTAAAAGTAAAATAAAGACTCTGAACTACAACTTGCAAAAATAACTCAATCTACAACTTATAATTCTGATCAATGATATAAATCTATTCATAGGATTCAAAATTATTAAGGATTATTTTTTATGCATCTAAGAGTATACATGCACAAAAGTACATCCTGGATTTTTTTATTTTTTTTTTCAAAAACTCTAAACTGCTCAAAAACATAAAAAATAAATTAACACTTACCTAAATCAAGATGGATGCTCTATTCTATACCACAAATTAAATTTCTTTTATCTTAAATTTAAATAAGAGGAAAACTAAAATTTTGATAAAAAACCGAAAAAACTATACTATCTAAAGAAATGATGATTTTTGTTAAAATGATTTTCTGATGGTTACAAGCACAAATCCCTTTCTCTATAGATGTTTAATTTGTTGCACATCACCATATCCGAATAACAGTAACTCTTGGAAATCTTTCTTCGTGTACAGAAGTCACCTTAAAAAAAAAAAAACGGTGTTAAAATTAAAGAATGCGAGTGTTTATACTAAGGTTAATCTGAAAAAGATAGATACCTATATACCAATTGTTGAAAAACTTAAGTGGAAACTACCAATAGAAAGTAGATATATATCCTCTAAAAATAGGATGCCACTAGTTCATTATTTGGTGTTATCCAACTCTACCTATTTATATTTCATTTTAAAATGATGTGTAACTAGAAATGAGAAAATTAATAAAAAGATCAATAAATTGGTTGCATTTTTGAAAAATAAAACGCTCAAAAGTTTGCTGATCTAAGATGTCATGAGAAAAACTCTTTGAAGTGACGGTTGTAATTCATGCTGTAACTAAGCTTAACATGACAGTGAAACCAACAAACTAGAGATTCTTTTTCAGCTGACTAGGATGTTTTGGAATTTTTTTCTTCGTTCAAAACGCCTTTGTTTGATAAAGTGAGTTTTGGATAGAGTGTCCACTGAACAAAATTTGTGAAGAGAGAATGTTGTTTTCTCTCTTGATCCAATGTTTAAATTTTTATAGGAGAATCTTTTTCTGGTAGATAAATATCCTAGGATGATATAGGATAATGTGATCCAATTGTTATGACAAGTGTGATAATGGTGACCACTTGTAAAAAGAACAAAACCTACCCACAAATAACAAAGCAAATCTATGACCATAAGGACACAAAATGAACAATGAAATGACATTTATAGTGTTGTTAAGGTTTAACCAAAATTTGTAGATGAAAAAAGGAGTTAAATATTTGGACCAAGTTCTTTTCTAGCAAGGAAAAAAAGGTAGCAAAAGTCAGATTGAGAATGGGCAAGAATGGAGACAAGAAGACAGTAAATATAAACATACAAGGTGATGGAACCATTGATTCTTGAGGTATGTTTCTGGTCAAAGTCCCAACATCAATCCCACTCTCATCCCATCCTTTTTTGCATTTCACTTTACTTTGTTAAAATATTAATATTAATTTGAGAGTAGAAATAAATAAAAGATGCATAAATTTTTTAAGAAATATAAATTAGTATGTAAAATTAACTTTCAAAATATACCATTAAATATGAATTTGATTCAGAAAATTTAATTTTGATTTGTTTGATGTCTAAAAAGAGGATGTGATGGTTGGCAATAGGGTGGAAGTGGATAAAAAAATGGGTGGGTCCCACAGGGTCTCTGCTTTGTTGGGGGGACTATGATGGGCCCAGCTGGCACTGCACATGTCCATCTGCCACACTGTCTCCTCTTCACCCACATCACACCTCTCTCTCTTTTTTATTCTTCACTTTTTCACTTTACTTCCAAATGCTAACTTCATTTATATCATCTCACTTTATGCCAAACACACTCTTTCATCAAATCTCATTCATTCACAAGAATCACTTCTACTTGCATTCACAATCACCAAGTTCTGTCAAGTGGTTCTTCACAACAGTAACTATAAGTTAATACTTAATAAAACTCAATTCCCACAATTCTTTGGCCATTCCTGGTATATCTAAAGATGAATAATTTTAGTTTACTATTTAATATTAGTTACATATAACTTTTTTAAAATTTTTATTTTTTTACACATATATAAAAATATTTGGCATAAAATAACACTATAATTCATAAATACTGAAATATGTGCATTTATGTAGGTCATATACATCCTTAACCTATTTTACAATTCTATTTTATCTATTTTAATATGAATCTAATAATGCTGAGTTTATAAATTTATAATATGTAATATTATTATTTTATGATAACTATACCTTTGAGTTTTCTTTATCTCTTTATAAACATATACAAAACTGAATTTTATTTTATTTACTTATAAAATTGTTGGTCAAAGCTCAGCCACCATTCTATATGTATATATATATATATTAAAAGTCTTTTTAATTTGTAAGTATTCAATAAATTTATTTTTTTTAACAGCATGTAATATTAAAATAACATGTAATTGATATTATTAACCATTACTATTTTCTTTATTACGTTAAAAAAAAGTAGAAGATAATCTTTCTCTCCTGTTCTTAATCATGATTGTATCAACATTAATATATTTATTTATACCCCTTCATGCACAATTTAAGATATAATATAATGTGGTTAATGGGGGTTGTATTTTAATAGAAGACATACTTGATCTTCCTTTTTATGTGTATAAAAGTGGATGAATAGCATCATGAAAATACTTAAGTAATTTTTTAATATATTCTTTTATTTATGTTTTTGAGATGCCGATAAATTATTTATTTTCATTCTTTTTTATAAAAGACACAATGATAATAATTAAACTGATTATAATAATATAAAATTTTACCTAAATTATTGAAACAGTTATTATAATATGTATTTTAATCAAAATAGTTAACATATCATAAATAAAGATGGTTAATATAGTTTTTATCTGTAAATCTCGTATGTTCAATTTTAATTTTATCTACATGTTATAATTGTATTTATATTTAAAATTTGAAAGATATTATTTTATACAATAAAATTTTCAATTATATATTTTTTTTATATTTTATATGTTATAATCTAGTTTTAATGTATCAATAAAATTATAATTTTGATAACTCAAACTATATGATAACATCCTTTTGTTGTATCATATACTCACCTAATAATTAAATTATATGGTGTATTAGATCATTATTATGTGTAGATAGGTAATCATATAAATGTTTCATTTCACGGTATCTTTAATAATTTTTGTTAAGAAATGAAGATTGTAAACACATATTTCCTTTCCTAATATGGTCTTAATCCAGATCACTTCTTATCCAAATTCAATGCTCTTTTCCATTTGAGGATAATTTTAAAACATACAAATAAATATATTTTACAAAATGGACAATATATCGTATTTTAAATTCAAATTGCGTATAAAATTTATATTTTACTATATATACAAATAAAATTAAATAACACAGATATAACTTTTATTAAACATAAAATTGTTATTGATTTTATATTTTTTTTTATTGATTTAATTGTTAAATTATAGTTTATATAATTAAGATTATTTATCTAAATTATTATTAAAATTTAATAAATATAATAAAATAATTTATATTTTAAATCATATACTTTACTTTGATTTTGATGTATAAAAATAATGTATGAAATAATTTTAGATTAATATATATATATATATATATATATATATATATATATATATATATATATCTATATATATATATATATATATATATATATATAAATGAGAGAGATTTTGGAAAAAAGATGGAAAACTTTGCTTTGACAACCACAACTGACATACAACCAGATGTCAACGACTGATGTGGTATAATTGTACACATGAATAAGGGTGAAACCAGACTTTTCTTTTTTTTTGAAAGACATTTATGGTATTTTGTTATGAAAGAGCATAGGAATCCAGTGCACCCATTTGCTTAAGGGAGATTTCGTGTAATAGTGATTGCGATTGCGAGCGAGGATGACGGCGACAACAGTGGATACGACAGCCGTGGCGGCAAGCGGTGATAGCAGTGGCAAGATTCAAGAGATCTAAGATTCTAACTTAGGGCAGCGTTCTAGATAAAACCCTAAAGATGTAAATCCTAAAAATGACTCTCAATGTCACACTGGAATGTTTTTTACACGTCAGTTATCTTGGTCACATCAGTGTCACGTAAGATTGTAAAGTGGACGTGTATCATGTGTGGTTGTCAAAGTTATAACTAATAGTTGGAATCATAATGTGGATGTGTTTGGAGGACCTTATCCTCAAGTTTATTTAATATTAGTTATACAAACTAATTTAAAAAATAAAGTCTTTCTAAGTGTATTTTTAATTTTTTTTTAACTAGTATATAAATTAATTTTAATTTATAAAAGATAACATTTCTTTATTTTTCTATAAAGACTTATGAAAAAATTCATTTAAATATGTCTATATCCAATACAGATTCGTTAGAAATTAATTTGAAACTGAAGTCTGGTAAGATATATATATATATATATTAAACAGTTTATATTTTTTTTTTATAAAAATGAATCTTGTTACTAACATGACTATTTATATCAAATCTTCTCAAAATGAAATATAGATAGGGTTAACTTTTTAATTTTGAAATTAAATTTTCAATAATAGAACCAATTATAAGAAACAAATATTCCATTAAATTATTCTTTATTTTTACTATTCATTCCTACTCATAATTAGAGGTAATTTATTTTCCCTTTTATCTATCTATATTTAATTTGTGTACTTCCTCTTATTATTATTATTTATCAATACTTTCCTATGCAGCAAAACACTTTATAAGTAAAGTTCAATGTTTTTATTTTTAACATTCTTTGTTGATTTTTCTTAATTATTCTGAAAATGTTACAACAATACCTATACATTACATAAGTTTTTTAGTGTGTTTGAAAATTGTTACAGCATATACTTTTTAATAAAAAAAATCATTTTAACAGTAAAAGAAATGTCCTTTCAGGAGATTTTAAGACTGTTTAGTATAACCTATTATAAACAATATTTATTTTAATACTTTAACTTAACCTTTGACTGTAATTTATAAAAGAGTAAACTTATAAAGTGCTAATAAAAAATACTAAATATCTCAGAGTAAATAAAAAAGCACTGTGCATGGATGAAGATGATGATGGTGAAGGAAAAGGGTGAGAGAATCTAGAGAGTAGAAAGAGAAAGATAAATAATGATAAAGAAGGAAAGTTGATCCTAAATGGAGAAAAACTGGAAGCTGCTACTCTTTACCATTTACAGTATCCCTCTCAAAGCCTCTTGGCTCCAATCCAAACCAAACCAAACACAAAACACATTACATTTGATTCCTGTAACCTAGCAACAACCATTCTCTTCAAGCTTTTCCAATCTCCTATAAAACCAAAAAAACCTTCAAAACATAAAAACAAAAGACAAACACACACAAAGGTAAAAGCGCAACAACAATGTCTAACACTCTGCACCAACACCAGCAAAGTCCCACTCTCGAATCAAAACGTCTTGATCCGGGTTCTCAGCCTTCCCGCCCTGGCCACCGGAGATCGGTATCCGCCGGAGCTCCGTTAATCTACTCCGGCGGCTCCTCACTGCTTCCCAGCGGGAACATCTGCCCGTCAGGGAAGATCCTCAAACCGCTTCTGCCCTCCCGCGGACCGAACCGGACCGACGTGCTCGGCTCCGGCACTGTGAACTACGGCCGCGGCAGCATAATGCGCGGTGGCTCCGGCGCCTATCCTGTGCCCGTGGCTGTTCCCGCGGCCGCGTCGCCGCTCACAGTGAAGCGGGCGCTCGGCGGGTCCGATCCCGAGGAGGTGAAGAGGGTAGGGAACGAGCTGTACAGAAGCGGGAACTTCGCGGAGGCGCTGGCATTGTACGATCGCGCTGTGGCCATCTCGCCTGGGAACGCGGCGTGCCGGAGCAACCGCGCAGCGGCGCTCACGGCGCTGGGGAGGCTCGGCGAGGCCGCCAGGGAGTGCCACGAGGCTGTGAAATTGGACCCTGCTTATGCTAGAGCGCACAAGAGGCTTGCCTCTCTTTATGTAAGGTAATGAATGCAATGAGATGAGATGAAATTTTGGATTTTGATTTGAGTTTGTGTTTGGGTTTGGTTTTGTTGAGATTGGAATTGGAATTGGTTTAGGTTTGGGCAGGTTGAGAATTCGCGGCGCCATTTGTGTTTGGCAGGGATTCAAGAGGATCAGTCTGAGGAGCAGAAGCTGTTGTTGTTGGAGAAGCATTTGAATCGATGTGCTGATTCCCGGAAATTTGGTGATTGGAAGAGGGTGCTTAGGGAATCCGAGGCTGCCATTGCTGTTGGAGCAGATTTTTCGCCGCTGGTAGCCTGAATTTCTGATTTTACCATGGTTTATTATGTTAGAGAAGTCTTATAAAATTAATATTGTGTCTTCGCTTAATAGCATAGAGTTTTATGATAGGCAAGTTGTGATTGGTTTCTGATTTCAAAAACTGGTTCTTGTTTTCAAAATGGGTTTAGAAGTTATTTTAGATTTTGGACAAGAGATTGATCAGTAAGCGCTGTAAAGCTATTTTAGAAGACAGTTTTTGAAATCGAAAAGTGAGAATAGAGTCAAACCGGCTCTTGGTTTGTGGTATGGTATTTGAGTCCCTACGGTCAAGTATAAAAATGATTCTTGTGTCTTTACTTGATAGTTTTAAGCTCTTAGGATAGTTGGTTGTATTGGGCTAACTTGTTGGATTGTTGCTTTTAGATTGTCGCTTGCAAGGCAGAAGCTTATTTAAAACTGCATCAACTTGAGGATGCTGAATCCAGTCTCTTGAACATTCCGAAGTTGGAAGGCTGTCCTGCAGCATGTGCTCAAACCAAGTTCTTTGGTATGGTTGGTGAAGCCTATGTTCCTTTTGTGTCTGCTCAGGTTGAGATGGCCTTGGGGAGGTAAACACTAAACACCTTAGAGTTGAAATCCAAATCTAAATAAAACTTTTGAGTGAGGAATGAATGATGGATTGATGCAGGTTTGAGAATGCTGTTGTGGCCGCTGAAAAGGCTAGCACGTTGGATTACAGTAATGTTGAAGTTGGTCGGATGGTAAATGTTGTGAAAATGGTGGCAAGAGCTCGTTCAAGGGGCAATGATCTTTTCAGCTCTGGCAAGTTTTCTGAAGCTTGTTCTGCTTATGGAGAGGGCCTCAAGCATGACAACTCCAACTATGTTCTATATTGCAATAGGGCAATTTGTTGGTCTAAACTTGGACTGTGGGAAAAATCGGTTCAAGACTGCACTCAAGCTCTTAATATTCAACCAAATTACACCAAGGCTCTTTTCCGTAGGGCTGCATCAAATTCAAAGGTGAATCCACTAGTACTGTGCATGTTGTGTATGTGTTCATTGATGTTTTGTTCTCTGAAGTTGATTCATTGTCGTTTTTAAAGATGCAATGATCATGTTGCAGCTTGAAAGATGGGCAGATGTTGTTAAAGATTATCAAGCCTTAAAACGTGAGCTCCCTAATGACAATGAAGTTGTTGAGTCTCTTCGTCAGGCTCAATTAGCATTAGAAAAATCTCGGCTAGTGATATATGGTAGCAAGTTTGGAATTGAAGTTGAAGAAATCTCAGCATTAGACAAATTTAAAGCTGCCATTGCTTCTGCTGGTAAGTATCCAAATATTTTGACTCTGCAATTTTCTTGCTTCATTGGTAACTTTTTAACAAAAATCTGAATTTTCAGGTGTTTTGGTAGTTTATTTCAAAGAGGCATCAAACGAACTATGTGAGGAAATATCTCCATTTATAAACACCTTGTGTGTTAGATATCCATCTGTTAAATTTATTAAGGTACACAAATAAGTGTTTTCTTTGTACTTCCTAACGTTATTGCTTCATTTATCTAATTTTCTTTAAAATTTAATTGAAGGTGGACGCTGAGGAGTGTATTGCAATAGCAAAAACTGAGATCATAAGAAGGGTTCCAACTTTTAAAATTTATAAAAATGGAGAAAAGGTGAAGGAGATGATCCAGCCAACACATCAGTTATTGGAGGACTCAATAAGAAGATGCAGAAGTCTGTAGATGTTAGGAGAATTCATACTTATTATTTGCATTCACATGCAACCAAAAACCATAGCAATATTGAAGAAGGTGCTCCAAGAATGCACCAAGCCCTGTTTAGTTCAAATTAGGAATTCCAGCTTTCCCTGTGATATACACCCACATGGATATCAATTTTTCAGGCAGGAAAACCCCAGATAGATTTTAGATAGCATTTGAAGTCATATATGTATATCTCTACCGAAAAGTGTTGTGCTTCTTCCCTCCATGTCCTTCATTTTTATTGCACCAGGCTTAGTGAAATGTTAAAATGTCACACTGAACATATTATTGTTTTAGATTTAGATCACCTCAACAGGGAAAAGAAAAGGAATAAATTGATGCTGTCTCCAAATGGCTTGTACGTGAAAAACAGTTTGTCTGCAAAACATGAAACTGCACCCTGATCTTTGGTTTTTTGAAGTTTATAAAAGCTTTTTTCCTTTTAAGAGTGTGCAATGTAATTCTTTTTAAACAAGTAAGAGTGTTGAATATATATAAAAGGAGTCAGAGGAGTCAGTGTCAGTTTCAGTGTAGGAGTAGAAAAAAAACACTAGAAATTCGATGAAACTTTAAGGATTTGTTGTCATAGTTTACTCGTGTTTAAAATGCCTGTTGCAGATTCAATAGAGTAAGTGTAACCATTAGTTATAGATTAAATGTAGATTTTTTGGAAGTTATAATGGTATGATAGCGTATTTTTAGCAATTTTGTAACGTGATATGGGAGAATATAAATTTTATGAAGTTACTAAATTATTTGCCGGACACCATATCCTAAACTTAATCAATTCAATCTTAATTGAATTGGTTTGATATAGATTAACTTGAAAAAAACTCTCTTTTTGAATTTCACTTTATACTAAATTTGTACAATAGTAATCTTTTTTAACACCCTTATATGTCACAATAGCTATAATCGAGTACCATGCCAGCACTGCAAAACACTTACACATTAAATGGTAGTTGGTGGAGGCTATACGAGGACAAAATGTACCTATATTCTCCAAATACTTTGAATTTTCAATTTGTCAACTATTAAATAAACGAACATTTGTATACTTCATTATTTCCATGGCTGACATAAAACCTATTCTTTGTTACTGTTACTTCTTTAATTCTGGCATAGGCTATGTATACTTCATTATTTCCATGGCTGACATAAAAGCTATTCTTTTTTACTGTTACTTCTTTAATTCTGGTATACGCAGGTACGTATAGGTAATAAATGCGAAAATCAAAATCAAACATACTTTAAGGTATGACTGCTTCAAATTGAACTGTCTTCTGTAAAATAAATACCTTTATAAATAAAAAATATTCAATTAATTGGACAATTAAACGGTTAATATTTAAAGTTTCACTGGGGATCCACCAAATGTATATGGGTTTATGCACTCTAATTGTTCTTTTCATATATTATTCTTTCTTGTTGATAAAAAAAAATCAATTTATACTTTCAATTTGATCAATATGATAAAAGGGAAAATCCGCATTAGTTTCAAGTAGTCCGGATTAAATCAGCTGGGAAAAAAATATCTTGATAATTATAAAGTTGAGTATTGAAGTCTATATTCTCAAATTTAATAAATCCAATTTGATGTAACTCTTTAATATTTATTTTTTAAATATCTTTTCTATTCTTCTTATTTTCATAAAGATTTTTCTAAAATTAAAAATACAAGTTATGTATTATGATTTTTTAAACTTTTCACATAATCCAAGTATATCATGTAAATACATTATTAATAACACTGGTTTCGTTTGAATTTAAGACGAAGAATAGAAAATTTGGATGCAACTTAAACGTATTTTGATCGATGCGGTACCAAATCTAAATTGACTCTGTGTACATTTTTAAAGAGGAAAAAAAATTATTAGATGATCTCAATTCTATAACACATATATTTCCTCTACATGACCTGGTATTTTGGTAAACTAAAAAAAATAATTACATATTTAAAAAAATTAGTAAAAACATTAATAATTATTGCTTACGAACTTCCTAATAATTTTTTTAGGAAGAGTTCTTTAAAGTTACAAGCAAGTCACATAAAAAAATCTTCACTTATAAAACCTAGTTAATCCTTAAAAGTTTAAGAAAAATATGAACGTACACACGAGATAGAGAAGAAACATAAAATAAGAATGAGAAAATAATAGATAACAGATGTAGTAAAAGACAAAAGAAAATGTGAAAAATAATGAAAGATAGAAAACGGTAAATGTGATAAATGATGCAATGAACAAAAAAAAAACTAGAAATAAGATAAAAGAGAGAGTGAGTATATGTATATAGACTAAACAATATCCAAAAGTTGACGAGTTCCCTAAGAATTATTTATCATGAAAAGCTTGAAAATATTGATGAACAAAAACATTATAATATGATGATGACCTTGACACATAGCTCATCTAAATCCCATTACATGAAACATATATAGTATAGATTGAGAAAGGAAGGTATATTATTTCTTATTGGATGATCCCATGCAAAGAGGAACATTTGGCAGGCATGCATGCATGCATGGATGGATGGATGGATATGTCACTGGCCAGCAGCGAAAGCTTCAACAGGGAAAGTCTTGGTGATACCAGCGAGACTCTTGAAGTGGATCTTCCCGGTCGGAGGGTCATCCACTGTGATCTCACTCACCGGAGGCCACAGCATGAGCTCTTTGGCCTTCACACCCTTCAGCTTCTTTATCTTCTTCTTTGAAACGTACCCTGTTATCTCACTGTCATAGCTCACCAACTTCTTTATCATCTTGAAATCGTGCTCAACCTTCTTCTTCTGCACGATCCACATGTATCCCGTGCCCTTCACGTGCCCTACTTCCACCACATCTTGCAGAGGGAGAAGCCCCTCTGGAAGCTCGAACTCTTGCAGCAGTGAAACCGCAAGCTTCAGACCCTCCTCCTGCCCCTTCTTTACCACCCCTCCTTCCTTTTCTGCCATTCAGAAACCCTTTTTCTTGCTTTGGTTTGGAACTGTGAGAGACAGAGAAACTGTTTTCGTTGGTTGGTTGGAGAGGCTTTTGGGTTGTGTGTGTGTATATATAGATTCTGCTTGTGAGGGGACAACGTTTGTGCTTTGTGGAGATCGAAGTGGATTTCTTTGTATCTGCCGTCCGATGATGTTTCTCTTGTCTCTTGCACTTGTTTTGTAGAGTGTTGTTGGAGTGAGCATTTGGTGAATTTTATATGTAAGATTTGGTGTGGTTTTCTAGAAATAGTAACCATGACATGAAATCAGGCTGAAGAACCAATGCAAAACAGGGAATGGTTGGCAGATATTTAGGAAGAAATTTGTCCCAGTTAGTTTAGATAATATCTGCATCAACATGTATTAAATTAATGATAATAATTATAATTATTATTATTTATATTGATAAAAATAATTGTTAAATTCTTTTTTAGAGAAAATGTTAAACTATATATATTTTTTATAATTATGTCTGTCGTAAATGGTTACATACACAATACCATTTTTTGCACTAGCATCGACAAAAGCTTAACAACACCAAAAATGATAGTGTTTATCTGCGTACTTTCAAGAGATATTTCATTTAAGAATAAATCTACTTTGACACCACTTTAGCAAAATAACACCATTTCACTCTTGATTTGTATAATAAAATATTATATTTTAATAAAATAATATTATTTTTTAGTGTTAAAGATAAATGACTGTTACCGGTGTTCAAGTATCATCTCCCTTCATTTAATTGACTTTATAGAAAAGGAGCGTTTAAATTGATTTGCAAAGATATCAAAACCGACAATAAGATGGTTTTTGTTTTTTACTTTTACTTAATTTGGGCCATTTGGGACCGCGCAAACATATCTGGGTACTCATTTAATTTTTTATATTTATTTAAATTGATTTTTATCCTCCAAAAGGAGCTGGGCTCCGCATTTGGTACCCCTATAAATTTTGAATGCACTCCCATAGTGTCTATAAAAAAACCAAATTGCCCCTTTTATATTTGTATTTAACCTATCTTTTCATTTTTTTCTTCCCTCACCTCTTTTTCTAACTTGTCCGTTGCACCCTTTGCTTGCCCCCCTTCTAGTTTTTTTTTTTTTCTCTTTTTTT
>Ga0209700_108063_pt1 | contig 13997 bp, 4 predicted proteins | sample SiratroredBW_FD_187528 | JGI IMG/M metagenome (GOLD analysis project Ga0209700, IMG submission 187528) | Root nodule microbial communities of legume samples collected from California, USA - Siratro red BW (SPAdes) (version 2) | ecosystem: Host-associated > Plants > Roots > Nodule | place: USA... | reverse complement strand
TTTATATATATATATATATATATATATATATATATATATAAATACTAATTTATAAGGTAATTTATATAAGTCCTTTCATATATTTTTTTATTTTTTTATTTTTAGGTTGTGCATAGAGTATTTTAACCTATCAACAAATTTAATTTGTTTTTCTTAACTTTTTTTATAAATCTTTATAGGAAAAACTCTTCTTGCCCCTAATCTTGTGAAGGTCGAATAGACCAATCAAAATTAAAAAAAAAATTACAAAAAGTGGATTACACAAATATTCAGATATAAAATAAATTAAAAGTAAAAAAAAATAATAAAAACAACATCAATTGAATTAATTATTTTTATTAATTTTCATGCTTATATTAAAAGTCTAAACTTTTTTAAAGTTAATATCAACAGTATCAATTGAATTATTATTTTTTATTCATTTTTATAATTATATTAAAAATGTTTTATACCTTCAATACCTTGAATAGGTATTTTTTTACGTTAAGATGTGACAAAGCGTGTAATTAGTTTGTTTTAATTATTTGTTATCATCTATGTGAGGATGTATTAGCAAAATTAGAAAAACTTCACTCATTTCTCCCCCTAAATTATATTTTTATTTGAATTTCCTAGACCTAAAGTTGTAAATATATAGGTAAGTGTGGTACTTTCCATACTAAATTATATTTTCATTAAAGTTTACTAAATTTAAATTTGCAAGTTACAATAGATTTAATATTTTTCAGAGTTTCTATTAAAAAAAATAATTTTTTTATATTTAAAATGTAATTTTTACTATTATTTAATTTTTACTGTCAACTGTTATTTTTGTCTTCTCATACAAAAATATGCAAGTTAAGATGATAAAACATAAAACATAAATAATATTCACATCATCCTATTAATAACAGAAATATATATATACACATAATAATAAAAATATTTTAAAGACAGAGTAGAATAAATTTTTGTTAATAATGATGAAATTATTTTGTTAATAATTTTCCATTATAAAATAAAAAACTAATTTACATTGGAATAAAAAGATATATAGAAGCATGTAAATATAACCCTGGTAGCGAGGAACTTGGCACAGAGAGAAGAGAGTGTGGAAGAAAGAAAGAAGAAAGAGATGGAAGTTGAAGGATCATCGAAGAAGATGATAGCGACGCAGGAGGAGATGGTGGACGCTAGGGTTCCCTTGGCGTATCGCGATCAGTGCGCCCATTTGCTCATCCCTCTGAACAAGTGCAGGCAAGCCGAGTTTTACCTTCCGTGGAAGTGCGAGAACGAGCGCCACTCCTACGAAAAGTGCCAGTACGAGCTCGTCATGGAGCGAATGCTTCAGATGCAGAAGATCCGTCAGGAACAACAAAAGCCCGACGCTAAACAACCGCTAATACTCGTCCCCAAACCCGCCAATGCCTGATTCCTTTTCCTCTTCCTCTCGCTGTAAGTTTTTCCAATTTCCTTCCTCTGCGCTTTTTTCTTCTTCAAAATTCTCTCGCCACATCACTGATCGGCCTCTAGGGTTCGCGGATTCGCCGTTCTTAATTGTTCGCCGGTGTCCGATTCACGTTCTTGTACCAATTATGTTACTAATTAGGATTATTAGGGCTATTATGGCTACTGCTCTGTTTGCCCCTCTATTATGGAATTCTATTCATTATACTATTATATTATCACCTTGTGTAGTGTCTTGGGTTTACATGACTTGATTGTGTCGTGGCTGAAAATCTCTCCTGATACTATTCCATGTTGCAAATGCCGGTTGATGGGGAATAGTTGTAGGACTAAGGATTGTCACCGTAAGCTTTGTATTGATACTTGATGGTACTAATATGGTTAATTTGGCTGGCTTTGTGTGTCATAATCAAAATATTATTCTGTCTTTGTTTCGACAGTAAACATCGATATTCGAGAGTTTGTAAGATTCGAAAGAGGTACTTGTTGAAATCAATATAAATTAATCTGCGAAAGAGTATGGTTAAAATATTAACTGTAATGGGAACCTCTTAGATTATAAACTCTGGTTTTTCAGTTCCGTCTGCCATTCACTCTTATGGCTTCCTCGTGACTCTTTTGCTGCTTTTCTGTATGTTCTTGTGAGCAGTGAGCGTGGATGGGATTTCAAATCCATAACCCTTAATTTGACAAAATTAGTTTGGATTTTTTAAACTACTTTAAATTTAGTTTTGGTTTTAAATCATAATTTGAGCTCCTAGTCGAGCTCAGAATGAGTAGTCGATACATTTTGGTTGTGGCCATGTCGATGTGACGAGCTAACGCCACTCTGGCCAAGGCTGACTAAACAGTGTCTTGACCTGATGATGATGTATTAAGATGGTCATTGATTTTGGATTTTTTTAAATCCAAGCAAATATCCAATTAATTGAATTGGATTTAAAATCCATCCATTAATGTGGACTCTTAATGGTTCTGTTTGGTGTGGGTATGGATTAATTTGGATTTTTTGCACGGCCTTTTTCTTGTGGGTTTTGCTTCTGTGAAGTACGGACTTCCTCGTGTCCCTTCCCACACGACGTGGAAGCTGTGTCGGCCACAAGGACATGCCCTCTACACATCACTCTGCTTTACCAACCCTCTCTCCTTTTCCTTCCCAGTTTCTTTGTGTGAACCACGAGTGACTACGGATTTTATTCAGTTGATATGGCTGCTGGTCGCTCTCTTCCAAGCCAAACGACGTGGTATAGCGTCTAAGTATAGTTGTGGAAGTGGGAGATGCTGATGAAAATGCAGGGTGCAGGCGCGTGGCCAAATGGAAGGAGCGGGACTCTGTCATAACGTTACAGACTGAAGCGGGGCATGCTAACAAGGATTGAATGCAACTTTTCTTTTGAAACGGAAAAAGAAAAACTCGTTTTAAACCTTTTCTTTCAACCTTTCTTTCAAACAGTGTTTTTTGGATGTCTTTCAGATACAGTAATTCTATATTAACATTATTTTCTCACATTTACGAAGAAAAGAAAGAGAGACGTGAAATAAAAATGACTGAAGTGTAAAAAGATATTGTACGCAAAATTAGAAAAAAAAAGGTACTGTGAAAATAGTATCTTTAGAACAAATTAAACTTAATGTTTGTCATGTTTATATATATGTATGTATGTGTTTATGTATATGTTGCTTCCCCGTATTTTATGTTTTTCTTTTAGTTTGCCATGTCGTGTCCGAATCCTTGCAACATAGTTTTGCTTTTTGACACAGTAAGAGGCTGTGTTTTCTTAGGCCCACGAGACTCTAAATCAACTTCTAATCTAAGTGATGGAGAAAACAAAAAATTTTGTTTTAAAATAAATAAATAATTTGCCGCAGGATTTATGAACAGGTGAGTTTAGCTTTCAGTATCTGTAATGCTGTTGGTCACTTCTCCAAGCTGGATGTGTGTCTGGTGATATTTATATTTTGCGCTTCTGATTAGACTCTGGTTTGCCAAGTGGAAATGATCAATGATGTATAACTGTTCTGCATTATTTTAAGTAATAACAAAGGGGAATTTTTTCCTAAAAGAGTAGCACTAGCTATATATATGCTTCTAGGTCTATCTTTGTGGATTTCATTTCCAACTTCATAGTTTCTACATAATCTGTTGGTCTTCTTAACCCTCCCCTGGCCGGCCACATACGCACACACAAAAATCTCTATTTACTTTTGTGCAGTTTCTAAATATCTTTTGGTTCATGTACTTTTAACTTTTGGCAGGAACCATTGCTTGGGACTGATGTTATTTCATGTTTTGCTATTGTATGGATCAAAGTTACCTTGGAGTGTTTGTCCAAAGACTACTTCAGACTTTTTATACTTTTTTAGCTATTTCTTCTGTCATGGACCCATATTTCTGCTTGGAAGGAATAAAATTTGTTGTTAACATTTCATAGACATACTAACTAACTGGTTTCACCCACACATTGTCCATGGACTTGATAATTCTCAATAACTTACTATTTTGAGATATTTAGTTGCCAGATTGAGATGTGATTCTAAAACACCTGGCTAGTGATCTAATCTAACGATGTAATTGGGCATTTGAATGAGGTTTGAGGTAACAATGTCTAACATCAGTTTTGAGATGGTACCGGAGCCAAGGATTCAATATAGAATTCTGAAAAGACGATGATTTACTATAAAGGAATAGAAGGAGTTTTAAGTTGCAAATTCGCAAATCCTGAAGTAATAGTACAATTTCACGAAACCAATTTCAATAACAATGTTTGGGAAGAGAAATAAATTCATTCTTGATTGCATTTTCAAACCCTTGGTTGAAGTTTGGCACTGCCAATTTCTCGGCGTTTGACCAGGGAATATTCCTGACGTTTATGAATATCCGCATCAGTTCATTTCAGTGTACAAAAATGTCTGACCATGTCAGAAGTTAGAGGGCTTTGGGACGACGGGAGTTTTATGGTTTTTGAATTTTTCATCCTCTTATTAAGCGCTTGACCTTATCCTTTTATATTCTGGATAGCTAATGTGATTGAGACTTTTCTATCCTGATTGGTTGAATTCGTCCATATTGGGAAAAAAGAGTATGATCTTTGTCACAAAATTCAATAATGTTTTCTGGATGCCCAAAATGTGTTTATCTTAACTTATGTAACTATAGTTTAGCAGAAACATTATTTTCAAGTGAGTGTTGATGGAAATAAATAAATATGTTTACCCTGGAGCATATCTTGGCCATATTACCTTGATAGAAATTTTACAAATGTATTTATAGTTTTTAAAAGCCCTCTATAGCAAAATAAATTATATTTCGCCGATCAAACATAATTTTCTTTTAAAATTTACAAGTAAACAGTAGTAACGAATTCTATTCCAGGACTTTTGAGTTCAAGTGGGGTCATTTGACCTTTCTTAGGCCAAGTGTGCTGTTGTACCCTGCAGCATGAGTTAAAGGAATGGCTGCACTGTTATTCAATATGGCAATTATCTCTATTGGGTCATAAATTGTGTACAATTCTAGTAACTTTTATGCAACCTTTTGTGCACAACAGGTGCCGACTTAAAGTAAGCATGGACCTTTGCACAGTTGGCTATCATCTTGGGCTTGGACCATCTTTTAACAATCTTTTCAAAAAGCACTTGGTGAAAAAAAAATGAAAATTTGATTTTTTTTACAAGTTGGAATTAACTTAGTATAAGTTAACAAGTAGAAATTTTATTATATAGCTTTTCCAAAAGTTTTCCGAAGTTTTATTTTTAATTTGTACGTAATTAGTTCTAACTAATCAAGAAGTCAAATTTGCTTCTTTCTTTTCTATAAACTTTTTACAAAAAATCATACAAACATACCCTTGGTTACGACATATATAGAACAGATAATAAATAAATAAAAGGTGTTAACTATTTCATGAATTAAATACATGAGTAAAATATCTTTGTCTCTTTAAAATATTTAGAGCTCGGTCTTGGTTCTTTTGAAAAAATTGTCCATTAATTTTGAAATTTTAATACTATAAGCTGTTGAAAAGCATAAAGAGAGTGAAATAAAAATGTTTAGATAGTGTTTAGAAAAATATAAAAATACATTTTAAAATTAGAGGGACTAGTATAAAAAAAAATGTAGACATCTTAGTGAAAAAAATGCTTTTGTCCCAAAAAAAAAAGTTGTTATATTTTTGTTCACTTGTCCCTTAAAGCTAGCCAGAATAAGTGTATACCGTGATGGACCTACTTGGAATAATTGTGGACAATTGCACCTCCCATATTCCAAATTGTATGAAAATAAGTTAAAAACATTTATTAGTGTATCCCTAAATCTATACACTAACTTTTATTGAACCAGGGACTCCTATATCAATATAAAATGTGTAGAATCTTGTAATGTATTGTAATATTATTTAGGGTAAAATACTCTTCCATATAAAATGTCTAAAATATTAAATAAAATTTAAAAAACTGTATTATTTTCATCTCTCTTAACTTTAAATATATTTTTTTAGGGTTCTCTAAACTTTAAACATATTTTGTAGAGTTTTTTAATATATATTATAAATGAAAAAGTTATATCAATGATGGTTTTAATATAGTGTTAATTATATATCTAACAAAATTATTTTTAATTATAATTTTACCTGCTAAATTCGTCATTTATATCATTTTTTAATCTGTCACTAAAAAAATATAAAATACATGTTTAAATTGTAGAGAGACAAAAATAATTTGAATTTTTTTAATGACGTATTTAATATATTTGAAATTTTCCCACAACACAAAACGCACCATTCCCAATTATTTATTATTTACTAAATAAATTTTGCCATTGCCTCGTGTGTTGGATACGCCGCTGAATATATGGAACGTAAACGTGAATAAAAGTGAATAGAAAATTAAGAGTTTTAAAACTTATGCTCTCGTGTCAAGGGAATGAATAATGATTGAACCAGAGATACCTACCACCTTGACTTTACATTCTCAAGGCATTGAATTTGGATTAGGTTAAAAACAAAACTTTGAATTTAATCAATTCCTTGTCGTGTGTCTGTGAGCCTTTTAAGCAAAAACACCTTCTCCCATGCAGAGACGTTTATCAAACACCCAACTTTGACATCTTGTGCCTTCCAAACAAACTCTACACACATCTCACTAATCCAAAATAGTCAAAACACTCTCATTTTTTATACATGTTTAATGTTTTTACCTTTTTTATATGATTATTTTGTCATTAAAAACACCAGGTACTCAGTAATAAAAAATTGAGTATTTCCCAAAACAAAAAGCCGAAATGAAATCAAATGGAAGCAATACGGTGAAGTGGATAAGATGTGATGCATGCATGCGTGTGACATACATATGCAAGAATTGATTCAGTGATGATGGTATTTTTTGGACTATTGGTATTTGGTAGAATTAATAATGCAGTGCCTTAAAAAAAGGGTGAAACAGTAGAGTATATACATACATATATAGTAAGTGCGATTTGACGTGAAGAGAGTGTATATCATGTAACCTAAGTTTATTCTTTACAGTGTGAAGGCACATACCAAAGTGACAGGTGACAATTGCATGCAATAATTCCAATTAGCAAGTCAAAAATATTAGCTATAGAATGCAGTTTAGGACCAATATAATCCATATTCTTGACTAATTATTAATAGAATGACACACACATGAACACGAAGTAGTGATGCAGAGTAAGTCAATGAAAGCACTTTATTGGGTAAAGTAAAGTAATAGCAGCACACATTCTTGTGCTATCCAGGGAATATGTGATGACTAATGGAGATAGGTCCCATTTCCATTGTCTCCATCTTCATGCTTTGCTTTTGTTTAATCCTTTAAGATACAGAATTAGGTTTTCTTTTGTTTTCAAAGCTCATATGCACGTAATTGACTGTAGAAACTTCCAATGTATAATTCATTATCACCTAATGATAAGCCCTTTTGTTTTGGTAAGTTTCTTGTAATCTTTTTATTTTATTCAATTGCTTTTCTTATTAAAAATGGAAAACTGTTCATTTATTTAACTCTTTATATCAGCATCATTCTACACTCTACCTTTTGCTGTTTTCTTAAGTCATGCTGACGCTTATTGTGTGTCTAAATGACCAACAAAAACCTTCGATATTGCTGCCTGTTAACCTTTTCATTAATGTTTGTTTCTTTTAATTCTCAAATTTTTAATAACCTTGTTTTTTGTTTTGTTTTCCAATAAAAGAGAATATTATTTAAGACACAGACAAACATTAAGTATTAATATCTATCTTAATATACATTCAGACCTTAATTATCAGACTAACTCCTCTGATTAATGAAGCTTAACAAAAAAAAAAATGTAACTCCTACTTTAGCAGCATTCTAGAGGGGAAATATAGTTTAGTCACTTTCCTCCTCGGATCCTCATCGAGTATTATGATTTGATTTGTGGGACCCTTCCATAATGCAAGATTTTAATGACACAATAATTAATAACTAATAACTACTTTGGTTTAGCATACAAAAATATCAGTCATTTATTATATATATTTAAGGAGTCAAGCTCCTTTTGGTTTTTAGAAGATTTCAAATTAAACTTTCAAGCTTATGTTTTAAAAAAACTTTGACGTTGAATTTTGTAAATCATGACAACAAAAATTAACAAAAAAAAATAAAACATTCAGAAATACATATTATTCTTCTTATTTAGAAAGAACAACTTGTGACTAATTTCTCAATATAATAAAATTTATTAAGGAGACTGCCCTCTTAAAATATTTTCTTACAAATTTAGGGTTTTCTAACTAATCACGTTATATCATGTTAGTAAATAAATTTTATCTTGCTATTATAAACATTAGTAGTCATTCTTAAGCCACAGATAATTCTGAACCTGCTAATTAAAACTTTTTAATTATAATATAATTTTCATTTCAATTTAAGAAACTTGTAGGAAAAAACCACCTTAAAATGAACACGAACAATTTATTAATAAAAAACTTAAATACTGAATTAAAGACATTGGCATTAGTACATAACAATAACAATGTCTAACACATAATTTTTACCGTCGAAATACACTACTAGAAATAACTTTTAAAGCATAATTTCATTTTGCAATCTTACTAAACCTAATAGTACTATGTGAAACTAATGACAGTGGTTCGTATTGTACTGATCAAATTGAACATTTATAAGCGACAAGATATACTTTATAAACATTCTCAACTTCCTCGAACAAAATCTTATAAACATCAAATTTATTTCTTTATTTTTGAATGCACAGTATATATTTAAGACCAAATTCGAAAGTATTATTAGCTGAAAAACAACTCGATGTGTGTTAATTTACGTATTCGGTAAAAAGAAAAAAAAAAAAGTGACCACATGAAGTTGTCACATTTGTTGATTTATATATATGTACATGTTCTGCAATTGTCTTCACATGGTGGAGAAACCCACAGCATGATATGAATATGGAAACAGCATGAAAAAAAAAAAAAAAAGTTTTAGAAGGTAGGAGAACTATTTTGTAAAACTGTAGAGAGTATATTGAAATCAGAGAAACGTGTATTTTACTCATCAATAATGCAGTTCAAAATAGAAGTCTTTTGTCGCATGTAATTGTGTCTAATGGTCCCTTTTATTTCTTTGTCAAAACAAGTGGGCAAAGAAAAGCATGGGGTCAAAACAATTTGTCCTAAAGCAAGAGGGTAGAAGGAAGGAGCTGCCTTGATTAAAGTGTTTGTTTAAGGGAAAATCAATGTTAACGTTTGTTAGGTGTCCTTGAATGAAGGAAGGTAAGTGTGGAAAGAATAAGAAAGAAAGTGGGGTTTGTTTTCTTTTGATGGATTTCCGATCCTTTATTGACAAAATGGTTTCAATGTTAAAGAATGTCAAACCCAATTTGGGGCGTAGCAGGTTTTGCATTGTGGAAAGAACAACACGTGCATGCCTTCGTCTTTTCCATGCTCAAAACTTTCATTGACTTACAAATTTTCCCTTAACATTGTTTTACTCTCACTAGATAGAGATAACAAAACATTGTTTAGTGAATTGTAACTTGCTTAATTTTCTAAATGCCTTACAAATTATTTAAGTTATTTTCATACGTTTAATTCATAAAACATCTTTTATTAATTTCCAAATAACACCAACACCAAATCTAACCAAAATTAGAATGTCAAGATTAAGTTACCTAAAATCAAACAAGGAACTTCGTAGGGTCTCGACTAGGCTGTTAGACTCTTTGCATATTTGTCATAATTCAAACCCTTACTTATACTTTGTCTAAATTTTTTTCATCTACTTTTTTCTTTAAATTGAAGAAATATCAAACGCATATAATAGTCACTCATGTTTAACGAACTTTTAAATTTTCAAGTTATTAATAACTAAATATTTTTTAAGCTGTCTTTAATTTTTATACACTTTTCTCTTATAAAAAAAAAGTCATAACTACGAAAACAGTATAGATTGAGAAAAATTTTGGCTTTTTTATGACATACATTTAAAATGTGAGTAGAATAGATTTGTTTTTATTGAGTGAAAGAAGGATGAAAAAATAAATATTTTTGTAATTATGTATTTATCATAGTTTGGATTATATGAAGAAAGAAGGCACAGTTGGCGAGGCACATTACCGTTTGCCTGCTCACGCCAAAGGTACCGGCGGCCTCGAGGCCACCCCCTCTCGGCCCTGTTCTTTTTCACTCAACACTCCACACTTTTGAAATAATTATTATTATTTTTAAATAAAAAATATTATTTAAAAAATGATTTAAAATTGAGGGTTGGAGAGAGAAGAGAGGGGTATTAAATTGAATGGTTCCATAAGCCATGATTCGATTTGAGCAGGAATTTCCAGCATTCCCTTCCTTTACCTTCTGCCATTTCCATCATTATAACTGACAAATGCAGACACAGAGAGGGAAGAAGAGAGAGAGACACTGTTTGTGTTTGTTCATTCTCTCTCTCCCAATCTTCACTTTCTGCCATCTTTTAGAACAATTCCTTCTGATTAGCTGAGAATGCCATTTTGTTTCTTTCCTTTCCCCTCTTATAAATCCTCACCTGCTCCCTCACTACCCTAAATAAATACTCCTTCTCAATTCTCTTGCAAATTTAATTCACAATATTTCACATTTTTTAAATTAAATTAAATTCGTGCTTACTACAACATTTGTGGTACAATATGTGTCTCCATCACACATTTATGAAGGTTGCCCCAATAAATAACAACGCATAAGACAATATATATATATATATATAACACCACATACATGTATAGTATTTTATCTCAGTATTTTCTTAAGTACACGTACTAAGATGTATACATCTCGAAAAAGTATAACATTTTCATTAATTTAATTTTCGTTCGAACTAAATTCTTCTATTTCAGTGGTATTACTTTTCATAATTGAAAAAAAAAATTACATGATTATTCCCATACTACTTACATCACTTAAACAATAGTTATAAAGAATAAAAATAATTGTTTAGTTTACTCGTTTAAATGCCAACTCACATTGGACTAGTGTATATTTTACATTTCTTCCAATAAGTTAAAAAAATATAATATATATAATGTGATCACCTCTTAACATCATTGATTAAGTTATATATTTATATGTTTAAAAATTTATACATTATTGCATGATTATTGTGATCATTTCATTTGAGTGGGATCTCTTTCATACAAAAAGAGTTATCTAGACATCTTTTGTCTAAGTTAGATGTCACATTTTATCTCTTAAATAATATTAAGTGATATATATTAATATTATACATTTTTTTATAGAACATCAAATTACCATTTGAACAATATCATATCTAATAATATTATTTATTTAGTAACAAAAAAAATCAACTAAAGAGTCACAAATATATTATTTTACAAATGCTTTCAATATGTCATTTATATTGTTATTCAATCTCCATATTAATCATTAATATCATATATACTATATAATACTCCAAAAATTAATTATGAAACTTTCTTATTCATAACAATTTAACTGACATTTATTCAAACATTATTGTATAGACCATATGCTAATATTATCTCATTCTACCTAGATGTAATTATAAGAAAAGTTTTATATCCCAATACTTGTATATTTAAATATCGAACCTTACATCAACAATATTTTCTTAAACCCTACAAAATAAAATAAAACACTTAAAAAGAAATTAAACTACTTATCCAAAATAAGATTTTCATTAACTAAACTTAATTTTTACTTATATCAAAATTTAAATAGTTTATAAAAATTATAACTTCAGAAAAATAGAATTTTAATGAGATAAAAACAATGTTTGATTTATAGATTTTTATTTTTTATCTATTTAAAAATTATTTTAATGAAACTTAGATCTTAAAAGCTTAAAATTCATTAAAGGTGAATGATATTTATACAATTTCCTCACTAATTATTTTTAAAAATAATAAAAACAGATATAATTTGTTGACTTTGGGGTTGTAATAGTGTCACTAGGCCTTCCCCTAGTAGCTGGTGTTCAAAATAACATATAATTGCGGAACTTTGAATAGACAACGTTTTGACTTCTTCAAGGTGGGAAAAGTTAGTGATAATCCAAATGAAAGAAGAATTTGAAAATAAGAAGTAAAGAAAGAAAAAACATGCCTTGACCTTTAAGAGAATTGTGAAAAGATTTACATGCAAAATTTATATATAATCAATTGTGTCTTCAAATAATTTATTAATTATATATTTGCATGTTATGATAATTTTTCAAAACATAATTATTTATATTATTATTTACATTCTATTTTAATAAAATGAATCATTAAAATAATAAATACAATATATTTAATCAATTTAAATGTCGGTACTTTAGTGGAACCATTTTTTTAGTTTATTGTTGTAAAATATAATATTTTCAATAAAAATTTTATAATGACATTTTTAATTTTAATTTAAAACATATTTTAATTTTAATTTATATTTTCAAAATGCTCTCTTGTAATTTGTCGTTGTTCATTATTTGTACAGTGACATGTATGATATTGAACACAGTTAGTATTTAATAGCTCATCGTTACAAAGATTTGAGAAAGAAATGGTTTTGGATGGTTGAGAGTGACAATATAAATTCCAATGAATTACATGTGCCAAAACTAAAAAAAAAATAAAAAAAAAAATTACTATAAACATTTGTTACACTTTAAAAAATTAAAAAAATTGGGAATGTTTTGTTGAATTTTATTCAAACATATTTCTGCCTTAATACTATAAATTAAATAAATAAAAACCGAAAGTAAATGTTAACCTTGGAAGTTTACTTGAAGTATTTTTTTTTCAAATTTTAAAGGAAATGTAAAATAAAACTAAAATTTTTGTTTGACTTGGCATATTTTCTAAAAATATGTAAAAATTTAAAATGAAAAATATATGTTTGTTTTCTTTGTAGGTTTACTACAGATAGTGACAATAACAATAGACCTAAGCCGTGAGAAGACTCCACAGTAAATACCTTATTTCATATTGAGGACAAATGTAATGATATATAAACATTAAACTCTTATATCATTAAGTAACAATTAAATTATGTTGGAGGCAAATATACCATATGGTAAATAATGCATGCTTGTATGTCCATACTTGGACGATAAAGACATTCATATGCGTGTCGAGTAATTAAATAAAAAAAAAGTTAAATATTCAATAAATTACTGAATCTTTTAATAGTTTTGAATTTTTTTTCTGATAATTTTTTTTTTGGATTTAGTTTAAAAATGAGATGGGTCTTGAACAATTAAATAGAGTGATTTAGATAATCTTTTTAGGAAAAAAAATATATTTTTTTTTGCTGGAAACAGAAGTTTTAAAAAAGTAATGAAAACAAGAAATCTAGTAATTTACCATATATGAATAAGTCTTGATAAAAATATTTACATATAAAGAAAATTATGTTTGCTTTCTTCCTATATATATTATATGAATTCACTTGATCCCTTATATTTTTTATAAATAATATTCTTATCCCTTATATTTTAATAAAATGACACTTATATTTTTCATTTTATTTAATAATACCATGTTGACTAAATCTTAAATGAAAATTTATATTAATTTTAAATTAAAATGAAAATGAATTTACTTTGTAAAAAAAATGGATGGTTTAATTACTTCATCTTAACATTATTGTATTAATTATATTGTCACTAAATTATACTTTAAAGGGATTTGTGTTATTATGTATTAATAAGAGTGTGTAAATCAATTTAAATTATATTAAACTTTAATAATATATTTAGTGATATGTTTTGAATTGGGTGGTGTAGACAACAAATAAGTCATGGTTTTTGAGTTGGATGGGTTATGTATAGTTTTGAAATGAATTATGGTATGAACTTACCAAATTTGCATTGAATGTTGATTTGAGATGTTTGAAATAAATTAGACTAAGTGTTTCACATGTTTAAGGGTGTTGTCATGTGTATGTATTTTCTAAGTAATATAGTTGAGGTTGAGAGAAAAGTCAATAAATATATATATATATATATATATATATATATATATATATATATATATATATATATAATATAGAAAAATATTT
>Ga0209700_108062_pt1 | contig 13998 bp, 7 predicted proteins | sample SiratroredBW_FD_187528 | JGI IMG/M metagenome (GOLD analysis project Ga0209700, IMG submission 187528) | Root nodule microbial communities of legume samples collected from California, USA - Siratro red BW (SPAdes) (version 2) | ecosystem: Host-associated > Plants > Roots > Nodule | place: USA... | reverse complement strand
TATCTCTGTCAAATTACCAAATGGAAATCAAGTCTTTGCAAATTATTCTGGAAGTGTTTTTATCAATCAAGATCATGTCTTAGATAATGTTTTATATATTCCTAACTTCACTTTTAACCTTCTTTCAATAGCAAAGTTAATTGATAATTTGTCTTGTGTGATTGTTTTTTATTCTAATGGTTGTCATATTAAGGACAAAACCTCCTTGAAAATGATTGGATCAGCTGAGATGCAAGGTAGACTTTATATACTCAGGGTCCCTTCTTATCAAAGCCTTCAAATCAAACCTGTCAAATCTCCACATATCACCAATATTGTCAATTTCACTGCTAGTGATCTCGAAACCCTTTGGCATTTTCGGTTAGGGCATGTTTCAAACAAATCTTTAGATGTTATAAAAAATAAATTTACTTTTGTTAAATATAATAAATCTTTCATTTGTGATATTTGTCATTTTGCAAAGCAAAATGCAAAGCAAAAAAAACTCCATTTTCCTTTTAGTTCATCTAAATCTAAAAAATGTTTTGATTTGATTCATGTTGATGTGTGGGGACCATACTCATTTACATCAATTCATGGTCATAAATATTTTTTGACCATAGTTGATCATTATTCAAGGTACACATGTGTTTTTCCTTTAAAACAAAAATTTGAAGTTGTTAGGATTTTGGAAGATTTTGTTGTTTTTATTCAAACACAATTTGAGACAGGAATAAAAGTAATAAGAAGTGATAATGGAACTGAATTTTTTATGACTAATTATTTTAGCAATAAAGGAATAATACATCAAACTTCATGTGTCAATACTCCACAACAAAATAGTATAGTTGAAAGAAAACATGACCATTTATTAAATATAGCAAGAGCTCTCATGATACAATCTCATTTACCCAAAATTTATTGGTCATATTTTGTGATACATGTTGCACATATTATAAACATGATTCCCACACCAGTTTTAAATGATTTTTCTCCTCATGAAATGCTTTACAAAACTCCACAAGATTTTAATCAATTAAAGGTGTTTGGGTCTTTATGCTATGCTAGCACTTTGTCAACAAATAGAAGTAAATTTGATCCAAGGACATCAAAATGTGTTTTTATTGGTTTTAAGAAGGGGACAAAATGATATATTTTGTTGAATATTCAATCAAGAGAAATTTTTGTGTTTAGGGATGTTGTTTTTTTATGAACATGTTTTTTCATATCAAAGGGTTGAAGATACTAGCAATGAAACTGACAGTCCAGACATTCATGATCAAATTTTTTTTACAGAAGATCAACCTATTTTGAATAAGCCATCATAAGTCATTTTTATACCCTGTGATAATATTGAAAATAGTGTTAATGATGACCATGAATCAAACATTCAGATCCCTGAAGAAGTTTGTTCCCATATATACTAAAACCTTAATGAAAATTATGAAACAACACAGTCTATTTGAATGAGTACCAGACCAAAAAGAACACCTGAGTATCTAAAGGATCATCATTGTAATCTCAATGTTTCCAATACATCTTCTAGAGTTAAATATCATTTGAATTCTGTTTTGTCTTATGATAAATTATCATCATCTTATAAACCTTTTGTTATGTCTATTTCTTCACATGTTGAGCCAAACACTTATTCTGAAGCTGTGAAATATGACTGTTGGAGGAAGGTTATACAATGTGAGATATCTGCTTTGGAGTCAAATCAAACATGGGAGACTGTTCTTCTTCCCAAGAACAAAATTGCCATAGGTTGCAAATGGGTATTCAAAATAAAGTATAATGCTGATGGGACTGTTGAAAGATATAAAGCAAGATTAGTGGCAAAGGGATACACACAAACAGAGGGCATTGACTACCTTGAAACCTTTTCTCCAGTAGCAAAGATGACCACTATAAGGTTGCTTCTTTCTCTAGCCTCTATATATAACTGGGAGTTAAAACAGTTAGACATAAATAATGCCTTCTTACATGGAGAGTTGAAAGAAGATGTATACATGGTTGCTCCTCCTGGATTGGCTTCTATTCAACCAGGACAAGTTTGTAAATTAAAAAAGGCTTTATATGGCCTTAAGCAAGCTGGTAGGGAGTGGTTTGCTAAATTGTCATTCTTTTTATTTTTGTGGGATATACTCAGTCTATGAATGATTATTCCCTATTTATTAATTCTTCTGAAGGATCTTTTACAGTATTATTGGTGTATGTGGATGATATAATTTTGGCAGGAAATGATAAAGAAGAGATTGATTGAGTCAAAGAAGCTTTGAATAAGACATTCAAGATCAAGGATCTTGGTGATTTAAGATACTTTCTTAGTTTTGAAGTAGCAAGAAATAAGAAAGGGATAATGATGAATCAAAGGAAATATGCATTGGAATTGTTAACCGATGCAGGTCATTTAGCCTGCAAACCTGCAATCACTCCTATGGATAATCTTGTTAAATTGTCTTCTACTGGAAGTGTGCATTTTACTGATGTTCATGCCTGTAGAAGGTTGATTGGAAGACTTACGTATCTCACTAATACCCAACCTGACATCACATTTTCTGTTTAACAACTTTCTCAGTTTCTTGATAAGCTTACAATTCCTCACTATAATGCAACAATTAGAATTCTAAAATATATTAAAGAAGCTCTAAGTCTTGACTTATTTTTCTCATCTAGCAGTTCTACCTATCTCAAAGCTTTTTGTGATAGTGGTTGGGGCACTTGTAGTGATTCAAGACAATCAGTGACTGGTTTTAGTGTGTATCTTGGAAATTCTCTTATATCTTGGGAATCAAAAAAGCAAGGAACAATATAAAAAAGTTCCTGCTGAATATAGGACAATGGCCACTGTTACTTGTGAAATTCAATGGCTAGTCTATCTTCTTCAAGATTTGAAAGTTCCTTTTTTGAGCAACCATCTCTTTTATATTGTGACAATGACTCAGCAAGATATATTGCAGCAAATCCAGTGTTTCATGAGCGCACCAAACATATAAAAATAGACTGTAACATTATTAGAGAAAAGTTGAAGAAGGGTCTCATTCATTTGCTTCCCATTTCTACCACAGAGCAACTAGCAGACATTTATACCAAAGCCATAGGTCCTCAGTCTCATCAATATTTGTTCCTTAACGGATAGAAGGCTTCTAAAAGGAAACTAATTATGTGATTTTGTCTTTATAGTATAATCAAATTATCATCAATTCTGTTTATTTGTTTTTATGATATTATCAGATTATAATAATTTTATTTTATTTTTTTGATTTAACTATACGTAGAATGGGTACAATACTTATATATATTCAAAACATAGAGAATATTTTCATTCTCATATCATTTGTTCATCTTTGTTCATCTCTTTATTTTTTATAATAATGCTCTTATATACGAAAATAATAATTAATTGCATTAAATTGTGGAGTAACAAGAATTCTCCTAGAATTTTCTTCAAAAGGTAAATAATGATAGATTTAGGGATTTTGATATTTTGAATTATGAAGAATGTAGAATGGAGAAAGGAGGAGATCATTGCACCAAAAACACCGGGTCTTAAATACCATATTGCAACTAAGATTCTCTAATTTATTTATTTTTCATTATAAGGAGAATATATTTTAATTTGAGATCGAATATACTCTTAGCGACCAAATTTTGTTTCCCAAAATCAACACTGATGATTGAGTTAGAAAAACTCATCTCAAGTAATTCAAGTTTTCCAGGTTATGCTTCAGTCTTCGTTGAGAGTATGTACTCCTTCACTTAAAAACCCCAACACTTATAACATAATTTTAAATTCTTTGAAAAATATAGAGAAAAAGCTTTCACATCAAAGTAAAAACTACGAAGAAAGCAGGTTATGTACAGCATAAGAACAAAAGAAAGAACTGATTCTTTTATTGTGGGTGGAGAAACAACTTTAAAATCATTAACTTTTATAAAATGAAAACAATGGTATGCTTGAAGCTGAAAAATAATCATAGATTACACTTTTTTAAAATTCAAGGATTTCACTTCTAGTAAAACAATCTTTTTACAGATTTAAAATATCATCTCAAAGATTTTCAATAAAGAATTGGATCGGGTCTTTATATATAAAAAATGTGATTAAAAAAAAACTTATTGATATAATCAACCGATTTTGACAGTGACTTGTTATGAATAAATACTATTAATACTTGGTACCAATAGTATGTTTACAAATAAAAAAAAAAACTTTAAATTATCTCAAAGATATTCTAAATGAGATCATCACTACCCACTTAGTAGAACATAATTAATTTCTTTAACAGTAGATTTTTTTTTCTCAGCAATTCTTTAACAGTAGATTATTGAAAGCTATGAAAAAAAGTCAAAGTCAAGCACGAGAAGAAAACAAATGAATAAATAATACACGACAAATACACCAATTCGCTCATATTTTATGTTGTTGGTTCAGCATTTAAAAAGTAAGTAGATGTCAACCCATGCCAGACACTGGTTTATCTTGAAATATTCATAACAAAATTATTTAAAAAATTTAAGCAATTTTTATTTTATTAAAATAACAAGATAAAAATTATGATTATTGATAATATTTTAAGTTTACAGCGGTATATTTATATTTTAATTTTTAAAATTATTTTAATTACATTTACCTATTATATAAAATAATAATTTTTTAAATCTAATTCAAAAATTTGAAAAGTGTAAATGAGAAACAATTGCTTTGAGTATCATGCAACCATTTTGTTATTAAATAACAATGATGTGAAAATCACAATGAATCCTTTATTCACATTGCACTTAATTAAAATATAATTGAAATTATTAAACGGGGTTTACGGATAATTAATGAGAAAAATTTCATAAATCACCTGAAAACATAAGACTTGTTTTTATAGTAGTAGCATAAACTAAAAGAAAAGCAATCATTGATTTTTTTAGGGCATTTGATATGAATATATATATATATATATATATATATATATATATATATATATATATATATATATATATATATATATAACACAAAATCTATGAAAAAAAACTAAACAAATTGAATCGTGTACTAAAATAAAGTTTCAATTTAATTCCTCTAATTTTAAAAGATGATCACTTTTGTCCAAATTGAAACAAACAACATTATAAACTAGTTTAAATGTGTCAATTTTGCACTTTTTCAGATTTTGACAATTTCAAAGCTATCATCATTTTTTATTAAATTTTAATACGTCAGGGTAATTTTCCCTACTTGCATCAACCGTTGTTGCCAGTTTTTAAAACCATGATAGAGTGTAAAATTGACACGTTTCGAAATCCTATAGACGTGTTTGTCTCAACTTGGACCAAAGGGCAACATCAAACTTATTATGAACATTAGAGTACTAAACTAAATATTCCTGAAAAAAAAAAAATAAGGATCAAATTGAAAAAAAGTTGACTTAAGCAATTAATTTAACATAAAAATTACTCTATAAAACAAATTTGATTTAAAACAATATAAGTTGATGCATTTTTATTAAAAAAAGTATTTAATATATTTCACTATGGTGAAAATGGGAGCATTCATATCTGTGTCATTTAAGACAAGGTTTTAGGGGCACAATTGGCACCTAAATAGATAAGAAATATTTTGCAAGATAGAGTGATAAGGTTGGAACTAGAGAGAAAATTGGTTATTACCTTAATTTTCTACAGAAGCTGCAGTTACGAAATAGAAGGGGATGACCTATAACTGTTTTAGGATACATAAATGTATCCAAGATATAAATGTTTTTAAGAATTTTTTTATTAAAAATATAAAGTTTTTTCTACTAGAAATTTTTTCAAGAAACCCTCTTAATTTTGTATCCAAACATGGTACATAACACACCACATTTGTGCAATTCATTTCCTTTGTCTCAATGATACTCATTATCTACTCATATAGTAAAACAACTCACTCAATGATACTCATTTTATTCTCCAATAAACTGCTCTTCCTACACAAACCTTCATATTCTACTATACATGGTCATTGGAACAGTCAAAACTCCTACTTCTGTTCCTCACATGTTTGGCTAATGAAAATTATTAGACAAGAAACTCATAATATTATATTCTGTCTTTTGAAGGACACACATTACTATATTAACAAAACAAATATCCTCAGATAGATGGAGGAGAATCCTCTTTGCCATTTGGTAGCGGGGTAGAAGCTTCTAAATCAATTTTATCCGGGTTCACAAACTTCAAGTAATTTTCAATCTCTTTGGACTCATGGCTTCTGTATCTGAGACCTAGCCACTTCCTTTGTGGCTTTCTCTTTCTGTCACTGATGGCAATGGCAAGGTCATTGGGAAAGAGGTTTTTGAAGACAAAGGCATGCAATATAGTTGATACAAGTAGTGCTACTACTATGAGTGTGGAGATCAGACTCAGTATGACACACAGTGTCTTTGTAACCCCATTTGTGACCTGGTTTGAGTATCTCACTGTTGCAATTGCTGCACCAGTCATTGGAAAAGTATAGGCCCACCATGCCAGCGAAAATCTGCAGAACAATAACACAAAAAGAGTTTATCTTAAAATTCAGTAGTGTAATTTTATAAAGTAAACAATATAAGAGGAACAGGATATGTAACATACGTGAATCCTCTGAAGAAATTGATCCTGACAGCCTGCAAAAGCATATGAAACTACTAAGTACTAAGTAATTTTGATATCAAAAATCTATCATGTGTTGTACATGAACATTATAGATTGCCCTGTTTAAGAATACATATGAAAGCTATACAACATTGAGTATTTCAAGTTTTCTTGAAATTTGAGAAAGTTATACTTAAATCCATCTTATTTAGAAATGATAAGATAGTTTATGCATATCTTATACTATCATCTAATCATTGTTATGTATAACTAGTTTGTCAAAATAAGTCTTTCTTTTATAGTTACTATCTGAAAAATTATGTCAATAATAATTTCTGATCGGTAAATAACATCAATCTTTTTTACAATAAGAGTACATAAATATATGTTGCATTTTCTTTAATCTACTAATAGTCCACACAGTATGTTTAAAATAAGAAAGGGAGTAAGTATAATTGATGCTAACTTTGAAAGGAAAAAGACTTACCAGTGAGAAATAAAGGAAGAGGGCAATGAAATAAGCAATCCGTGATCCATAATCAAAAGAACCCTGAATGTTGGCCCATGCCATGGAAGCAACACTTGGTGCTGCAACAAACAGAAAGAACACAGGATGCAGCTCTTTTGGGAGGGTCTCATTTGTTGGAAGTCTCTGATAGAGAGTGACAAAAAGGACTATATAGTGAGCCAGTCCAACAGCAAAGAAGAAAATAGGCCCTTCTTTAAGACCCATAGATGCTCCTAGTAAAGCCCCCACAAAGTTCCCAACAATTGATAAATGATTTGAAGGATTGGCCACCTTTGAGAGCCTCCTTTGACCCCCTGACATCCACTGTCCATAGATCTTAATTTCAAGACAGAGTATTGGTATCATAAGAATGTACCAAAGGGAATGGTGCAAGTCTTTGGTTACTGATGGGGGAACCCCAAGAGCCAAGAACAAGAGGGCTATCCATGGTGCAAAGAAGAAGTTAACACGGATTGGATGGTAGTACTCACGACGAACTGCTTCAAAGTAGAGAATGATTTTGAGAAGATAGGTGGTGAAAATTATGGCAACAAGAGCAATGGATATAATCCATAAGACCAAGTTGATTTTGAGGCTTATGTGAAGAAATTGAGTGGATGGAGATGTGGCAAGTGCTTTCCAAAGAATTGCTTGGCTGCTAACTCCAAGGCAAACACCAAAGCATGAAATAGGAAACCGAAGAAGAAATGGCCATTGCCTGTCCTGAGGAAGCACTGTCTCTTCTGAATCCTGTTTGTTGAAGTAGCAAAACAAAACATGTCATAATCTTCAATAACTAATAAGCAAAAGCAACCTTGCAAAAAATTGTTTAGGAGGATAATAAATATGGGAAAAATCAAGAGAAGAAATACTGGAAAAGAATGAGACATGATCGAGACTCACAAATGATATCATCTTATACCTGAAATCTTAACTTTTGGAAATCTTAACTTTCTTATTTTTACTTAGTATGAGACTTAAACACAGGCTTAGATACCTAATAATAGTCACTCAAGTACTTCACTGAGCATCTCATTCCATTCAACATGATACTAGACACCGTATAATGTTTTTGTAACAGATTATATTCAAATTATATCACACAATTGGATATGAAGTTATAGAAGAAAGTAATGACATACCCTGAGAGTTTCTAACTCTGGACCTTCCAAGGCATCGAAATACCGATCGACAGGTAAAGGTCTCTCAGTGGTCCTGGGGTTGTCGTTACCATCTTGTGCAGTTGCTCTGGGTGACTTTCCTCGTAGAATTGATATTTGTCTCTCAAGTGTTCCAGACCATGTTTTAAAAGAGTCAAACCTCTTGTCCTTGAATGCTTTGATGCCAGGATGGTTGTTTGCGTTTTCTCCATTAGCTGCCTCTTGGAGCACATGGCCTTTTGGCATTGGTTGAGAGTAATATTTTGATGCCTGGGGATTGTTAGAGGTTGCAGTTCCTGATTGAGAAGAGGAAACAGGAATACCATCTGTTTTGGTGTCCAGTGGTGGAAGCTCCACTTCTTCAGAAGAAAGTGGCATGCTAACAGAATACTTCCTTTGATGATTGATGACTACAGGTGCATCATCTTGTCTTCCTTCTATGGTTGCTCCACTTTCCTATTGCAAACATGGAAGCACTTAGATTTTACTAATCTCTCAAATCATAGACATAATAAAGCTATATTGTAAACTACCAAAAACACAGGCACTCTAAATCCTACATGCCAGAAAAGAAACTCAAATTTTGGGATTTGTGTTTATAATATTCAATTTTGCTGTGAAATACTGAAAAAGAGTCTTACTTTGGCTGATGGGCTGGGAAACTGAAAGTCAGAAGTATCAAAGCCAGCAACTTCACTTGATGATATATACTTAATAAGTGATGGAACTTCTGGAGATTCTTGTTCTACAATTTCAATGTTTATGTTGTTTTCCATACTAGACCTGAGAAAGATATACATGTTAGACTCTCTTTGTACTAATTCATGAAAAGTTACATCAGATAAGAATCAATAAAATTTAACATAAGCTTTGCCACCAATTGAGAGAATCCCATTGGTGAGCATAGAACCATACATGTAGAAACAAGTGGAGCTGGTCAAATCCAGATCTAGATTAGAGGAGCAAAATGAACAGATGGTATTGGTTGACAAAGAATTATGCATCGGCTATTACTTATATCTCGCTCTCGTTACAGAGACAAAGACAACTCTTTACATTCAATAAGATGATCACATTCATCCACTTAGTTCACAGAGTACTTATTCTTTTCATACAAACTACGTTTCTGCCAGACACAGCACATCCAAAGGGAATTTCTAAGCATGTATGCTTTCAGAATCAGTGAATATGCATATCTTTTCTTCTAATTTAAAAGACTTCCCTCTTCTGAATGGTTCTTGTCTGCTAAATTAATGAAACAGGGAAAGGTCCTTTTTCCCTCCCCACAGAAAATAGACAAAACAAAATGAGTGAGTGAAGATCAATAAGCATTATTGGATAATGACTGCAGAGTGTCAAATCTCAGTCCCTTCCATCTTCTCCAAAACACTGTTTAACATTAATTTTGCTTGGTGAAGCCATAAATGCTGCACCCCCAGCTATTATTTTAACCCCTATTGGCTATCCATATTCCATATAATGGTGACATGAAAATCAGATCAATCACTGTAGAAAAGAAATGAAAGGCTAATGCGACATCAAACACATGGCAGACTTGAACTTTGGATTAGTGAAAATGGAGAAGTTCATTCAAGGAAGGAAACACAAGAATTAAAAGAAAAAGGAATACAAATCATAACCTTTACCCTTTTCTCTTCTCTACCAAAGGACTGATTTTTAGAAAGCTTGGACAAAGTTCTAGTAAGCTGACGATCAAAAAGATGGATTTTGAATATGAACAAAATTGGAATTCACCAGAGAAAATGCAGCATATGTTTAAAAAAATGACGATGGAAAAAGATGTGGCCTGAAGTCATAGAATTAGAAAAGATGATTATATATGGTCCAAGACCATGGTAGGCCAAGTGTACTTTGCCTCCGTAACCTTGAAAGGTCCTCCTTTTTTATAATCACAGCTACTTATTTGTTTGAAAAAGACGCATCCGAGGAAGACGACAAAACAGCATAAAATATTGTAGGACAGGTTAGAAGGTACCAACTTTGAAATACCAACTCATTTTGTGGATGAAGTGATGAACAACTGTGTTTGACAAGAGATATAAGAAAAAAAAAATAACTATTGAGTAGGTACAATTTGAGAATTAACTCACGAACACGTTATTGTACGAATATAAATGAATGTATACAAGTATAACATGGAAAATAAACTTTCCAACAAAATACAAAGTCTTAGTACAAAAATCGAAATCATTAATTCTGCATCTTTGATCACATTAATTCAGTTGGATCATGAACCTGAATCAATAACATAAATTACTCAGCTAAAAGAAGAGGGGCATTTTTTTCATTTTTTTTTGAAAGAGGTGCAAATTTTTCTATCTTTTTATGAAAATGAGTAAATCATGTCACATAAGCACGATTTAAGTGGAGGAGTCGTGTTACATCGGCACGACTAAAGAAACTGAAGTTGTAACATGTTGACACAACTTGAGTTATTATTGACTGTATCAAATCAAAAGTAATATAAATTTGTAAAATACGAATGTCGATCCCACATAAAACAATTTTGCTTATAAATATCAGTTTTCAGGATGATTTGATTCAATAAACATAAAAGAGCAATTCAAAAATAAATATAACCATTATAAAAAAGGATTTAAAAGATCAAATTCATAAGGAAATCTTGTAAATACTGATCCCTCATCTATTTAGTAAATTAGCCAGCATTAAGAACAGATGTTATATGTAATCAATACATCATCTAAACATATTCCTAGTATTCTAATATATTGAGTATTTTCAACTGTGTCAGAAACTTAAAAGTACTTCCCAGCTAAATTCAAGAATCGAAATCAAAACTCTATTGATAAGATAAAATTTAACATTAAGCATAAGATGAAAATACCAATTGAGAAGTAACTCAATATTATATATAAAAATCACCAAAATACAAATGAATTCAAAAGATTACATACAATCTCAAAAAAGAAGAATTAGCTACTCATGGTAGCTATTACAATCTAAGAAAAGGAAGATTGCTAGAGAAGAAGAATTGATGAATTGCTTTCGTCCTTAATGGCTACTCTCGTTCCTCTAGGTCTAGATGCCTTTAGAAAATCTAAAATCGTCATTTTAAACTCATTTTTGGGCCTAGGTTAAGTGACTTTTTGCTTGGATTTTTTTATTTCTTTTATTCATGATCTCTTATTCTCTTTATTCTTTTAAATCTGAAATTTCATAATAATTGAGATCAAATGATTTCTTTTTAATTGAGGACTCAAAATCTAAATTTAAATCCAAAAACTCTCAAATTTGAAGTAATTATTAATTTAAAGAACACTTAAACCCACAAGTACTCATCTCAAACTTATAAAAACACTTAAAATTGGTACTGTTATATTCTTTTTCATTTCGCGCTTGTCTAAAGTCGTGAAACCGTCACACGACTTATCCATTTTCGTAGAAAAATAAAAATTTCAACACCTCTTTCATAAAAAGTATAAAAAAATCGTCCCTTTGGCTTTTGACATGATAAAGAGGATATAGGAAAACAGAAAAAATAGGCATAGGCGAAAGAGTTATACCATATTCATGTTTTGCAAGTCACATGTCATATGATGTTTTGGTGCATCTACTTTTCCCGTTACTTCCTACTCAGCATTCTTATGCTCCCTTTTTGTTACAAGTTTCAGAACGTAGTTGGCCTACAATTGAATACAATGTTGCGTTCCAGAAAGATGAATGATGATGAAATTGTGAAAAGAGATTGTACCACACGCTGTAATGCAATTTCTTTTATATAATTTTGGGTGAAATTTACTTGAACATACAAAATTATGGTTCTTACTCATAACTATGGAGTGAGCGTTACACCATTTCATTGGTTTTCAATAAATATTAATTAGTTTATAAAAAGATTGTGTCTGAAATAGTGTGTTAACCACGGAATGTGTAAATGGTACTAAGTTGATTATGCTTAATTAATAATGTCAAGTTTGAGTCATATATGCTGCTACGTTACTTCCGGGAAGAAAAGTTACGCAACTCAAATAGGATTGTCTATATACCTAGCTATTCCAAAGACGGGTGGCAAAGTGAACTTTTCTTACTGCCTTCCACTAGTTCGGTGGGTGGCACTATTTTAGTGGGTGGGCTAATATTTTCACCTAATCAATTTTTTATTTTTAAATTAAAAATTAAAATAAAAAGATTAAGTATTATTTAAAAGATTAAGTTTTGTATGGTATTATTTGAAGATGTAAATGTATCATAATATTATAACTTAAATAATTAATACTTAAAAGTTAAATTTTAATTAGTAATTATAATAGAGTAATTTAACATTTAAAGGTAATAAGCCTTTTAATTTATCTAATTAGATATATTAATTAATCAATTAAAGACTTACAAAATATATACATGATTAAGTATGTTTTTAAGATATAACATATTGAATGAAATGCCAAGTAGAATATTATAAAAGTTTACTTTTATATGCCTCTCAAAGTATTTAAAGTAAATATGTTAATTCACTCTTTATATTGTGATTGATTTATCTAATAAAGTTTATTTTGAGTTGTAATGTAATAAACAATCTTGAGGTTATGAGTGTCGTCACTACGACATTTGTATCATCCCATACATTTCATATAATAGAAACTTTATTGCATAGAAATTATATAATAGACCTAAATATAAATATTCATATATTCATTGTATATTTTAAAATATATTTTTCCACATTAGATTTAATAAAAATATCTTCATACAATTACAAAATAAATTAAATTAAACAAAAATAAATTTCTCCGTCAGTTTATTAAGGAGTCACACCACCTATCAAATATTCTCCTCACGAGTAATACATGATCATCGCATATTTAAAAACAAAACAAACATCACAAAAAAAAAATAGAAAGCTAGAGAGTTTAAAAAAAATGTATTTTCATAAATTAAATTTCTATCTCAACTAAACTACAACAAATGAAGTTTTCATAATTGGTCTCACACATCACTTTGTCATTATCACTTCTTTACAATAACTCATATCATACATATATTAATATATTAACTCATATATAAGGACACTCGACTCTCTACTTCTGGAAGACTCGTGCACTCCCGTATTGAGTTAGACTCACAGGTTTACACCTGTCATATACCCTTCCATCTACTCCGATCATTTCCTATGTCAAATATTAGATACAATCTGTTCTCATTAGTTCCTATTTCAAACCTTAGATATAGTTTCCATATGTACAGGGTTAATTTATATGTCATATTCCAATCAGCTCATATTTCAAACTCCGAACATGGTCATATGAACCTCCTTCAACTTTCACCACCTGGTAATCTTCATCTATATGATTCCAATGTACCAATAAAGTTAGGATACCTCCTTAGATCAAATTTCCAAACAATGCACATCCTAACAATCTAAACACGAGTATCTTCCTTTCCTGAAAATACCATGTCTCAATCATCATTCCGTATCATTCATAGATATCAATACTACATCATACCATACATAAACATTCATTCAATTTAATTGAAATTCATCTAATATATCTATTTCAAACTAACATAAAAGAATATACAATTAGCTTCTTTAACTATTGAGAAATGTAAAAAGTATTGATTCAATTTGAATTTCAAATACACTGTCTAACTCAATGTTGGATTAACAGATTCTTTTTATCTACTTTAAAAAAATAATAAAAACATATAGATTAATATATATATATATATATATATATAAAGAAAATAATTATTTTTAATTTTTAA
>Ga0209700_108061_pt1 | contig 13999 bp, 10 predicted proteins | sample SiratroredBW_FD_187528 | JGI IMG/M metagenome (GOLD analysis project Ga0209700, IMG submission 187528) | Root nodule microbial communities of legume samples collected from California, USA - Siratro red BW (SPAdes) (version 2) | ecosystem: Host-associated > Plants > Roots > Nodule | place: USA... | reverse complement strand
AGAAAGCCAAGAAAAGGGCACTAAATAAAAGTTAAGGAGAAAATGATGGTTGCATAGAAAACATAGAGACTAAACAAAATAGTAATTCACTACCTGGGGCCTTTTCAAAGAGTTTTTTTTTTTTTTCAAAAAGAGGTTATGAAAAAATTTTGGTTTTCAAAGTTTTTTGAAATTTAAAACAAAATACGTTAAAAAGAATGTAAGGCTAAGCTAAACCAAGAGGGGAGGGGGTTTGATTGGTTTTAAATTTTTTTTAAAAAGATTTACTATGGCATTAGTAAATGCAATTGACTATGGTATTAAGATTGATAAAGATTGCATACAAAAGACTTGTATAAGAGTAATTATGAAAGATAGAGAAAGAGAGAAAGATTACACAACATTTATGCTAGTTCAGATCACAATAGATCTTACATTTAGTCTTAGTTATTCAATCTTATAATAGCTAAAATTCACTATCTTTATATAATACAAGCACTAAACACATCCAAAACATATACAGAATAGGAAACACAACCAAATCAGCTTCTGAATAAAATCAAGGAGGATATGTCATCTCTTATATCACACCAAGAGAAAACAACAATTCAACCCTTCAACACTTATGAAGAAACAAATTGGAATAAATCCAACAACACAAAAATGAAAAGATGTTACTAGTTACATGGTAGAAGCATTCTTACAACAGTAATACATAACTTTTCTATTTCTTTGACACAATCAAGATAGAGTTGAAAGAATTCTTGATAAATCTTGTAAACACTCTTGAAACATATCAAGAACAATTTAATCGATCACATAAAAACTTAATTTAATAGATTAAAACAAACTAAAACTTTTTTTTGACGTATTGTAACCTTTTAAAATAATTTTTATGGTTAATATTAAGATTAAATTGTGTACTAAACTGAAATCTTTCTGATTATCATATGTGTAAAAACACATATAATGATAATGAAAGTTATAACATACAATACATCTTTAATATTATTTTCTTCCAACACCGTCATCAAAACATTTTCTCTAAGACTTGATTTATTCTTCAAGTTCTATAAAATAAAACATAATATGTTGTTATACTTTTTTTTAACCTTCCCCTTCTTTTTTGAGATAAAATCCTGAAAATTTAATGATGATGAGTCAATGATAATGCGAATAAAAAAATATATAAGTTTATAATATTAAAATTTATAATATTTCTTTTAAAAAAATTTATCTTTATAGTCTAATAAAAATTATTTAAAAATAGAAGAATGATGAAAATGGTCGAAATTACAAGTTGTTGATAAGAAAACTAAAAAAAGGATCATAATATTAAACATGGGTTGATAAAAATAAGAACCTTGAGAAGATGTATAAAAAAGAGACTATTTCAAAGAATTCGATTTTGAGAAATAGTAATTGAAGGGATCAGTTCGATAAGCCAGTTACACAAAAGTTATAAATTGATAAATGTGCCATAAGAAAGCTACTGAAGCAAAATAAGCGTTAAATGAATAGTTATTTACTCTACATAGTTACCTTATAGTTACCTTATAGATAGAACATAGTAGGCATATTAGAAAAAGGAGAATACATTTGTAATACAAAAACACTTCTATAAACGCATCCCAAAGCAAATTGGCAATAAATAAAATGATTTGTTTTGTTATATGTTTCTTCAAACTTTCTTTTCACTTTAAGTTGTTTCTTATCCTGTAGACTTTATATTTATATTTCTTGTTTAAATTTCTATTACATAAAAACCTTAAATATACTTAAATATAATTACAAGGAATTGTGTTAATTTTAGGTACTACATGAATTGAAAAAAAATAGTAAATTGCTATTGACCATGGTAAAAGAACCTATTAAAGTTTATATTTAATAGAAGGCTTTATAAAAAAAATCGTCTGCTTTGAAATAAAATAAAATTATTACATTTAAAATTTTATCAATCCAATTTTAAAATTTTATTATCTTTAATTACTTGATAGAGTTTTGAAAAGACAAACTTAATTTTAATAATTTAAAATATATCAATTATATGTGATCAATAAAAAATAAAATAGAAAAATTACATTAAATTAAAACTAAAATGCTAAAAATTTTACAAATATAAATTTATTCACTTAAATTCAAATAAATTTCTTCCAAAAATAATTCTAAACTTTTCATTCATCTAAACTTAGATGAAAAATTTAATCATATTTTAAAGGAAAGAAATAAAAAACTATTTATTTTTAAATTTGAATAAAATACACTGAAGATTAAATACAAAAGTATTAACCTAAAGGTTCAGTTCATACATATGGGTAGATGTTTTGAATTTTATCATTTCTAATTTATTAATTAATTTATGTGAGGTATATTATAACATTGATATTACTTCTTTATGAATTTAATATGAGTTATCTAATTAAGTGAATCAATTATACTCTCAACATAAGATCGATGAGTTTTATAATTAGAATTTTTTGGTTTATTAAAGGATGATGGAAACACAGATTATAAATCCTAAGGTATGGTTATGGTTCTTGTAGCATTAAATCAAACAATAGTCGAGTTCTAGCAAGAAATAGAAATATAATTACAATTAAAATAGACCAAAATAATTTATATAATATTAAATAGTAACAATGACATGCCTATGGTATGCCCAAGAACACGCCACTGACAAAAAATATGGAAACGATAAAAAATCAATTTTGCATGCTAAAATTTATTATGTATGTTAACTACAAAATTTATTATAGTACGTTAACTATTTTAAAATACACTTTGTATACGTTTAAGTTCTTTGATATTTTTAATGAAAATAATATCATGATAAAAATTCCCTACTACGAAATAAAGACTTGAAGCAAATCAAAGAACCTAATTTAAATAGTGATTTGAAAAAAGAAAATAACATAGAACATTTGAAAATGATAAATTATTTTTGTTTCTTGAGTCGCCGACCCAAAAGTTTGATTTACAAAATACAATGTAATTTTCTTAGAAGCGATAGTATTTTTTTAAAAATAAAATATTAATAAAAAATAATTATTTTAAAATATTTCTGTGCAAATATTCTGTCGATTAAGAGTTAACGCCTAGGAGAAAATAAAGAGCCAAAAATAGAGTAAATGGTGGTATTTCACGTAAATTAGAACAAAATAGTAATAAAATCAATAAGTAAATAAATAAAAAAAAAACTACCCGTGATTTTGTTTTGTTTTTTTATATTAAGCTATACTTGATTTAACAAGTTATAGATAAATGTCTTAAAAACACTGGAATTCAACCAGTATTATTTTTGGTAAAGAAAAACTTGAGGGTGAATTTCCTTTTTTCAAGAAATTTATTAGGGAATCAATGCAAATATATTGAAGAAAACATTTTTTTTTTAATTATTTTAGTGGAACTTTCCAAGTGGTGCAAGCCACACGCCGTCAAAGTCTAAGCCAGATATATATGATCAATTCGAAGACTGATATATATATATATATATTTATTTATTTATATTTATATGCTGCAGTCCTGAAAAGACCAAATTCTGGCGTTTTACTTCTCTGAATTTTCACCTGATGTCAATCTTACACGTACGCACACAGAAGTCACACGTGTAACCTTAATTTCAATGAAAACCTGATGTCTGCATGCGATGTTTTTTCGATTTTCACGAAATTTAACAAACAGATTTTAAAAACCAAAGGCATTTCGATTAGTCATAAATCAATTGGGTTCTGTGGTAATAATAGGACAACAAGTCGAATGACCATAGAAGAAAAGTCTCATACTAAAAAATTAATATACATCCATAATTCCTATCTATGTCACAACAATCTTTTTCTATACAGTGTAGTTCAGAATAAGAGCCAAAACTATTTCAGACCCTTTAAGGATCTGATTTCTTGGGGCTTGAAATTTGATCTCTGTCGAGTCCTTGCAACCCTCCGATCAATAGAAAACCCAAAATTCCACAAGAAAAAAGGAATAGATAGAAGAAGAAAAAAAGTGGAAAAATTGAAGAAAATGAAAGAACTCCTATGTATGTGCTTAATTATTAGGTGTTGAATCCACCACTGCGTTGTGCCTCTTTGAAGGACCCGAAGGTGGCACAGGCCCTTTGGGGAAGAAGTTGAAAACCATGCTGTGGTATGGAAGATCATGGTTTCTATGCTCTCTTCTTTGATTAAGCTTCATGGTTTGGCCTGGTCTTGTTGCATCACAGGAACCAACGAGCAGCAAGCAAACAAAAAGGAGAACAAGAGATAGGGTTTTGCATGAGGATTTAGAGGAATGATGATTTGCCATGGAGGGAAAGGGCAAAGGGTTGTGTTTGGTTGGTGGGTTTTGATTGTGGAGAAGGTTTGGCTTGGTTGCTATGAAGGGGGTAGGTTTGAGTTGGGTTGTTGAGTTCTTTGAGAGAACTTCAATGTTTCACTTGTGGGGTGGGGGTTTTATATATGTGTGTGGTTGCATGGGGAGCATGGGAAAAGTTAGGCAAATGGGATGGTGAAGAGTGGGAAATTTGAACAAGAGAAGTGAGGTACACGCTAGAGATGTAGAATATAGAGACTATTGTATTTGTTTTTTTTAATGTCAACGCAAGGTTTAGGAAGAAAAAAATAATAATAATGGTTTTTATAAGAGTATTTGGCGCCGGCTACGCAGGATGTTGGACTTACAATACCAATTTTCTCACTTGGGTACACGGAAATTTCTTATGTTTTGGTCCACGAAAATTGTTTTCGAGAAAAACACACGAAGCGTGTCATTGTGAAAAATTGAAAACTTGGCACATGTTGGATCGTCTACAATATCTGATAAGAATGATGGATATTATCATAGGTGAAGTTTCTCCCTTTTTTTCAATTCATGAAAATTAAGTGTATTTATGAAAGTTAATTAGGAGTTTAGAACTATAGAACGTAACTTAACTTGTTCAATCTGTTCTTATCCAAGTTTTTTATTTTTTTATTTCTTTCCTTTCGGTCTTGTGATCAGATCTTAAATCTAGTCTCACACGGAGGAAATTTTGGATTCTAGTACGGCAAGTATGGTTTTATGAAAGGTGAATAGGGTGTGATGAATTTTTTGAAGAGTGGCATGAGATGGGGTTTATAATTTGATGCCACTAGTGTGAAAAATATGGATAAAATGGGTGAGATAATGGGACGAAGCCAAAACTGTTGAAGCCTATCTACATTTGCAACTCAATGGGTGCCAAAATCTCCACTTTTGGTAAGATGGAAAAGGCTTTTGGTGAGTGAATGGCATTAATTATTGGCATTTTTGTTGTGGGCGAAAAGGAAAGAAAGAAGTGAGAAAAATGTACTTTATGATGGTAGAGTGTTGGCTGTTCATGATTTGGCAAATTGTGACAATAGTTATGGGTTCATTATTGGGGTATTTGTTTGTTGGAGAAATTAAATAAATAAGCTTTAGGGTTTATTTGTTCAACATGACACCAATTATTTTTGTGGGTATCTTTGCGTGAGACGCTCTAATAAGGAAACACGCAATTTTTGGGGTCCACTCTTCTTGTACATTAGTCTTATTATTGACACTGATAGATTTTTGGATTGGTAGGTAACATTATAACAATTAATATCAGGATCATCTTTCTATAATGTTTCTTTCAATATGCACTATGCTCCTCCCAAAATCTTCTTTTTCCAAATCAAAATCAATTATTTCTATTTCAGAGTGCATCGATTATCTCAATTATGACCTAGATAAGATCAATTAAATTACAATCAAATTATTATAATGTTTAGGCTATTATGTTTTTAACTATTTTTAGCTGAATAACAAATTTGTTTGATCCAATCATTTTTTTCACCCAACATGCACATATTTTCAAACGATGAAACTGTGTTTTTTCTCATATAATCAACCTTTTAAAAATGTTGGAAATTAAATTCTTTCTCAATTAAATGTCTTCAAAATTCTCTTTTAAATATATTTTTCACACATTATTTTCTCAACTAGTTAAAGCAACAGAGTTAAAGATACCAGGACTACCAAGAGTTTCCCATTATCTTTAACTGCCATTATTTCATTGTTATCTACATATAGATGTTCTTACTTATCTACTTTTTTTTTTTTTACTTTACTCTGCTTTATATTTATATTTAAATCGAATTCAATTTTAATTGTTTTTTCTTTTAAAAATAATCAACAATTGAAAATTTATATCCCAATTTAAATTATTCATTGCAAATTCAAAATATAGTTTATATATTTAATATATATTTACTTACACGTTTCTGTTATGAATTTTAATTATATAAAAGCAAACATTTATTTTACACAACACACAACCTAAAGTAGTAGTTAAATTAAAAGCAAATGTGGATTAACTATAATTATTTGTCCTTAAAGACATGTATAACATCCATAAAAAAATCACAATACACAAGCTAACTCTTTGTTTATCCAAAAAAGTTAATTTACTTTTGTGCTTAATTAAGTATCTCCAGAATCTTCAGTGGTTGAAAAATATTAATGGGCAAGCAATCCCAATCCCAACAAGTTCAACACTACATCTTTTTGCGTATTATTTCCTTGAAATAGCAATAATACTAACATTAAAATACACAATATTTGTATTCATAACTACTTAGAATTAGGTAAGTGTCTACATTTGCGGGACCAGAAATTATATTTTGGATGCCGAAGATTGGCTTTTCTTTTCTTTAAAATTTGGTCAAATAAAACACATTCATTAAACAAAAATCTTCAAAGTTTACAATGATTTTTCAACTATATAGGGATATGATCTCACTCACCAGCAAATGAACTACTTTTTTTTTTTTTTTTTTTTTTTTTTTTTTTTTTTTTTCTTTTTTTTTTTTTTGTTCTCTTCCTCGTTTTATTTAAGCACAAGTAGCCTAACTTGAATTTTAATTCCATACTCAAGTACGGATATCCATGTACAACTTTGACTATTACTTAGGGTTACTATTGTGCAATTTAGGCTTAATATTATTAAAATTTAAAAGTGTGTAAAGAATCAATAGAGTGTAAATTCATTTAGCAGCAAATTGTAAGTACATTTGAGTATAAAGGAAAACAAGGAAAAATGGTCAACGTCATAGATGGCACACATTTTGAACCAAAGGGATGCGTGTGACGGCACTTTAATGGGTTGGTAAGCAATTCCAGAGAAAGAAAAAAGAAAGAAAAAGAAAGAAAAAAAGGATATTCTTTGTGTCAAATCTCAACGTGGTATTAGGAGTGTTAATGACTACGAGTTCCATGCAACTAAATATTTGGTGGGATATTTTAAGTGTTTGAATTAAACTTAACAAAAATGAATTAAACTCGTGTTAGCTCATAAGTTTATTATTATTATTATTATTGAATCCATCAACTCAACCAAAGTTATCCATTATATAAAATATTGTATATTTTTATAAAAATTATAAAGATTAAAAAAATTACATACATTAAAAACTCTCTTACCGAAATATTATTTTTAGTCTTTCATGTCAATATTTAATGAGTTTCTTCACTTTTTTCTTTGATGATAAACTCAAATTTTTCTATAGTTTTTTTTTTTAAAAAAAGAAAAAGAAAATCTTCATAAATTCGTAGCTAATGAACTAAATTTCGAATGCCTTTCATAAATGCATATATTTTTTTTTTAAAAAAGTAAGACTTGATTATTTAATCAACATATTTGATGAATTCGGTGCATATGAACATCCCTAAATATAATGAGTAATTTGAGTGAAATTGAACTTAATTGCTTTAAGTAAAATGGTGATTGAAAATCACGACTCAATGAACTTTTCTTCCTTTTTTATCACTTTAATCTATAATTTACAATAGAAATCTAACAGCTTATTTTCTAATTGAGTCATGATTTTCACTATTGAGGTTACCACTTTGGTGAGTCTTACTAGGCTTAATAAACGATGATTTGGGTCCAAGTTTCTGTTTGCTGATTATGTGCTCTGATGGGTCATTTGAATAGACCCCTGACTAGTATTTGAACAAATATTCCTTAGTAATAGGACACATATTATGTGGACTGTAGCATATTCTAGTCTTTAATATGTTCAAAGAAAGGAATAGAAATCAATTCTTGATGTGAACTTTCATTATAACTTCCAATAACTCACTCACTAATATATTGTATGAGTCACTCTTATAATTTTATAGACATTTAATGAATTTTTATATAAAAATAGAAACATATAATTATATTAAAAATAAAATATTTTTATATTAAATGAATAGTGATTAATTTCCAAAATAAAATGTACCACATATTTTATTTAACTTTTCATATGCTATTGTCTATTATTCAATTTATGTCCTTGAAAAATTATACGCACCCAAATGTTTATGTTATTACAAAAAAACAATTGCACTTCTAGATTTTTAATAATGATTATCTAATTGTATTTCTTAAATTTAAATACTCTTTTTTATTATTTCTCTCTTTGGACTGACATCACCTAAGAATAAATTAAATAAAAATGAAGTATTTTAGGAATATTCAAACCTTTATATAAAAAGTGTTACCAAAAAATATTAGTACATAAAAGTAAATTATTCTTCAAAAAGTTGGCATTCCCAATATAAATCATAAGCCAATTTTCTTTTATGTACCAATCATTTTTCTAATTAGAACAAAATAGAAAAAACCTAAATCAGGTGTAAGGATCATAATTGTCTACAGCATTAATTTCTATTAGATCTTTATTGTCATCCAGTCTACTCAAAAATAAAGGTGATAGAAATACAATTATCTATATAACTTGTCTTGCCCTGAACATATAAACCATCATTTACAAAAATTCGTAAGGCTCTTTTTTAGAAAAATAATAAAGAAGAGATATTGTTTTACTCTTTAAAGCATAATTATTCTTAATGTTCTCTACTTAAAAAATTTATTTTCTTTAATAAAATGTGAAAGTCAATTATAATATATATATATATATATATATTATTTTTTTATAATTAGAATTGCTACCAATTTTAAAATCCAGATCTCTTTGTTCTTATACTAGCACAAATAGTCTTGTATTTTTTTTTAATTTATATATAATTTTGACTTTCATGATACATGGCCAATATTATAAATTTTTAGTTAATGTATTTCTGGTTGACAATATATCATTGTTTAGATTAAAGCCTACAAATACTTTTGTTCTTTAGTACTATACCAATTTTTAATTGCAGGTTCTTTATGATGTGATTTAAAAGACAGTGATATTTTTGAATCACATCAATGAAAAAGAAACATTTATGAGAACAATTTCAATCTATGTACAAAAATAATATAAAAAATGCTATACAATTAAAAATATCTTCTATGATTAGAATTGTGAGTATAATTTACTCATGTTTGTGTCATAGATAGTGTGCATTCATTTCACTGTGCAGGCATGTGTTGATTTCGGGGTTAATATTTTGGTGGTAGATTTTTTAAAAACTTTTGTTGAATAATTTATTGGATACATACAATGTGGTCAAGAAGTGATATCAATCGTTAGCAAATTATCAGTAACGTGAAATAATAGATGATCAGCATGCCGTGCAATTTCCTCTCTACGAGCTTGGGTTGGGTGGGAAATAGTCACATAAGAGAGAGTTCAACTAAGGGCTTTTCAAACCATTACATTCCATGTGAAAGTTCTACTTTAGCTACTTTTTCTAATCCAATAATTCACATGAGAAATCTCAAATGTTTTGCTTCTACCTCTTTTTAGAATAGAGTTTGTGGTTCTTATTTGTTTTCCTTCCCCACATTTAAAATCAATTATAATTTATTTTATAATTTGTGATTTTGATCTTCCTACATTTTTTTCATTATTTTAGTTTTTAAATTTGTAAAAGAATCACAATTTTAATATCTGTATAGTTTCATCTTCTTTGAGAGTAAACAATTTATTCTCACTTTTATAAGTTAAGTAAACATGTTTTGGATTTAATTGTTATCCTAAAGTGTTAAAGTTCCATGTTTAAACATAATATTAGATCCAGAAATATTGAACTATTTATAGAAGTAAATTATCTAGTAATAGATGTTTAGAACTTAATTGTTTTTTTATCTAGTAATTATACATTTGTTAAGTTACTCACATTTCTTTTTCATTTCTAATTAACTTTTAATCATCTTGTTGTGTCAATTACACAAGGATTATTTATATGCATTGTGATGCAATTGAATGCATTACGTAATACAAGATGATTTTGATTTATTTTAGTTTTTGTGATTCATTCTTTACACAAGGATTATTTATATGGATTGTGATGCAATTGAATGCATTATGTAATACAAGATGATTTTGATTTATTTCTAGTTTTTGTGATTCATTCTTTGTTCATAATTTTCATTTAACCTAATTTGTAGTTACATTATATAGTTCTTTTATTGTTTTTGAGCTTATTTCAGTACTTCATTCATAACAAACTAGTATTATAATCAATTTTAATCTCTTTCCATATTTGTTGATGATAAATTCTTGAAAGTATATAGATATTACTTTTAAGACTTAGAACTTTTAATAAAAACAACCATTTCAACATAAGGATTTTGTTCAAGTAGTAAGGTATGTGGTCACTACTCTTAGAGAGTATGTTATAAATAGATATGTGTATTCTAGAGATGCAAGAAGAGAAAATTTACTCAATAATTTTTCTTTCTCTATGAGACAATGTTCTTTATGAGGTTATTCAGGAGAAAATTTCAATAGCATTGTAACTAAAGCTAGAGAAACTATTCATGAAAAAAATCTATTTGTCATAAGTTATTGTTAAAGAGACAATTCTGATTACTATAAACAAATGTCTGCTACTAAAAACTCATCTAGACGAGTCTAATTCAATTTTGATGAAACAATGGGACACAAACCCGAAAGTAAAACATAATAATGAAATAATATTCAAAAGACCTCTCTCACCAACCTATGAGAGCTTAGAGAATTCTTTGAGTATAAGAAAGGAATGCATCACAGATGAAGATTTTAAATCGAGCCTCTATACAAGGGAGATTTACTAAAAGAAATTCTTGATTTACCTATGAATTACTACATACGGATTTCTATCTGAGGTAAATTTAGCTATGGATTTTTTTGTAAGTAATTACTTACGGATTCAAATTCGTACGTAATTACATACAAATTTAAATTCATAGGTAACTTACCTATGAATTTTTTCGTAAATAATCTTAATAATTAATTTTATTACAATTATTATTATTATTATTATTATCAATAATATTAACATTATTATTATTACTATTAATATTATTATTGTTAATAACATTAGTAATATTATTAACATTATTATTATTATTAACATTATGTAATTAATAATATTATTTTTATTACATTTAATATTATTTTTATTAATTTTATTATTATTATTATTAAAATTGTTAATATTATTAATATCATTAATAATAATATAATTATTATTAATATTTTTAATAATATTTATTATCATTACTAATTTTTAATATTAATATTAATTTTATTAATAATAATAATATTATTAATATTATATTATTAGTGTTATTATTCATATTACTTTTGATATTATTTTTATTAATTTTATTAATATTATTACTATTGATATTAATATTATTATTAATGATATTTTTATTAACATTAATATTATTTGTAATGCCCTAAAAAATAGTTCCAGAATACAAACCAACCTAGAATCTAGCTTTAGAGATAAATAAGACAAAACCTAAATATTGTTTTAACATAAAAGTTTAAATAAATAGAAAAATCATAAACTTTTTCTAAGAATATACTATGATTTATTTTTATAGAAACTACCAACTCTCTCTCTAAAATGTTGTTTTTCTCCTTTTCTTTCTGTTCTCTCTAAAATTACACTTTCTTTTCTTATCAAATTGACGATTAGAGGTCACCCCTAAATTTTGAACAGAGTTAGGTTGCCGATGATTTTTAGAACTCCTTTGTGTATCTCTACTCTATAGAGGTAAGGGAAGCCAATTTCAATATTTTTAATAAATATTGTAATTAGTTGTTTTGTTAAGTATGAATTTGATGAATTTGAATTAAACAGAATGAATGTTTATCTATTATATAATGGAGTATCAATATTTGTGAATGATTGTGGTGTGTGATCGAGACATAGTATCTTTAGAAAAGGAGATACCTGTGTTGATATTGTTAGGATGTACATTGTTTGGGGATTTGAGTAGGATGTACATTGTTTGGGGATATGAGTTATTGTAAAGATGTGATAATGGTAATGTGATATATGAGATGAATTATGAAAGCTTGATTTGTTGTAGTTTGGTTCATATAGAAATTTAATTTATGAAAATATATTTTTTAAAACTTTCTAGCTTACCCTTCTTTTTGTGTGATGTTTGTTTTGTTTTTAAATTTGTGAATGATTGTGTATTACATGTGAATAGAGGATTTGACAGGTAGTGTGACTCCTTAGTGAGTTGATGGAGAATTTTTATTATATTTTATTTTGGGATTGTATGAAGATATTTTTATTAAATCTTACGTGGAGAAGTATATTTTGAAATAAATGATGAATGTATGGATATTTATATTTAGGTTTATTATATAATTTCTATGCTATGTTGGCCAGAGGTAGGTTGATAGTTGTTCATATTGTGATGGCCATTTTGGGAGTGGTAGTCCTCATGGTGATGCTTCTTCCATTATACCCTTCACTATATTTAACTTTCCCTTGACTTTGCATTAACTGAGTGAACATATCTCTTATTTTCTCCAATACTCTATTTTTTTTATTTCATTTTCTCTTAGTCTCCTTACTTCTTCTCTCAAGTTGATATCCTCACCGTTGTCCCTAACTTCCTTTCTCACAAATGAATGTGAATTATCACTCATTTTTTGTTTGAAAAGATTTCCACAAGATTTTTCAAAATTTTCACAAGAAATGAGTGATAAAAGGTTTTCACAAATGATTTTTTTCTTTTTTGTGAATTTTTCTAAGAGATGTTGATAGCTTTTCCAAGTAGACTTCCAGAAAAGAGAGGCGGTTTACAAGTGAAAACTCTTAAAAACCAAGTATTTCCTAATCAGAGTTTTCCTCATATTATTTCCACCAAATCTCTTAGTTTAAAAATTAAAAAAAAAAGTGACTAAAAGATGTGTATGCAATAGTCCTAGAGACCTAAAACAAAAGGTGAAAAGCAAGTAAAGACATTAAATGAAAGCAAGAAAACTAGACGAAATTCTAAGTGAAAATGCAAGTGACTTTTGGAGCCCCTTGACTCACTCCTACAACTAATTGAAAACTATAGCAAAGACATTTTTCCAAACCAAAAGTAAAAAGAAAAAGGAAATACAAGAAAATTTTTGTGACAAGAAAAGAAAGCGAAATAAAGATGCTTGTGGCTCGAAGTGCTTCTTGATTATTTTTATTTTTTTGTCTCCCTTCTCTAGCTTACTCTTGAGCAAATTTCAATCCAGCCGCTCTCCTCAAGTGTTTGACTCTCCAAATTACTTCTTTTTTCTCAAAGCCTTCAAGAGATCATCTTCTATTATCTCAATCACCAAGACCTAACTTGCCACCTTGGAAATGGTGAGTTTCCAACTAGACTTCTTAAGGAAAAGTCAAGTTTCACACTTAAAGAATAAAAGGCAATAAAATTCTGAAAAAGCTCAATTTGGAAAGGTTGATATATTAATGACAAACTCAAGGGAGATAGAAGAAATTCACAAGAAAAAAAATAAGGCACAAAAAAGATAACACTTCAAAAGCAACCTAAAAATGGTTTTAGATTTTGGAAAACAAAAGTGAAATTTAACGTGAATCAAAATGATAAAATATTTTGCAACACTTCCAATAATTTCTAGCAAATATTCACACTTAAGAATGCTTCACAAATCAATCCAAGTCATGTAGTCAACTTAAAGTGAAAATAAAAACATTCAAAAGTGTTACTAGTGTGTGTATTGTTCTCTTTTCTATCCGTTTCTTTTTTCAATATTTTGGCCTTTTCTCTTTTTTTTTTTTTTTTTTTTTTTTTTTTTTTTTTTTTTTGTTTTTTTTT
>Ga0209700_108057_pt1 | contig 14007 bp, 6 predicted proteins | sample SiratroredBW_FD_187528 | JGI IMG/M metagenome (GOLD analysis project Ga0209700, IMG submission 187528) | Root nodule microbial communities of legume samples collected from California, USA - Siratro red BW (SPAdes) (version 2) | ecosystem: Host-associated > Plants > Roots > Nodule | place: USA... | reverse complement strand
AAAAAAAAAGAGGTGATGGTGGTGACTAACAAATAAAAGGTGAAAAAAAATGAAAAAGAAAAGGGACAGTAATGATAATAAAAAAGGATGTGAAAATGCTGTTAGGGTTTCAATATATAGAGAATGGGTATTGAGTTGACATCAGAAAAATTAAATGAAACTTACTTAGTTTCAATAATTTTCAAAATTCTAATCATCAAAAATTTGATTTCAGTCAACCATTTTTTAAAAATTAATTGTAAATCATAAAGATTCAAGCTATTTATATTGATTGGTGGATTACAATTAAATATTTGTACTAGAATTTATATAATCTATTAAATTTGTTATTATGCATTACATGTCTAAAAAAAATTGCTTATAAAAGAAATTTCATTGTCTTTTGAAAAAAAAAAACCATCAACTCTTTTCTGAGCAACTCTTTCCTTTAGGCTTTTCCATCTCATTCCCTCATTCTTGTTTGTTCTTCCTTTTTCCAGATATAGTTTCTTTTTCTCACATACAAAAATTATTATATGCTTTTTTTTTCACAAATGCAAGACCTATTATATTTGAATTCTAGTACTGTTGGTATATTATATATTACTGGTAAATTCTTTTGCTATTTCTTGTTTATTATTATGAAAATTTCTTGTTATGTTTCTTTTTAAAAAATGGGTCATGCAAGAATAACATTAAAACCCATATCAAATGAAAGATCACGAAAGACAACTTTCATACGAAGAAAGAAAAGATTAATGAAGAAAATCTCTAAATTTTCCAAATATCACCAATACACAGTTTGAGGATTTTGATGCTATTATTACTCGAATATAGTTATCAGAAGAACATGCATTGAGTTATTTTCTAGGATGATTGAAGAAGGACATTCAAATGATGTTGAGAATGTTTCAACCAGATTATATGCAAAGGGTGCACTGGCTAAAATGTATGAAAATGCCAGTTCTACATCAGCAGTAACAACCTCCTTCAACAAGCAAAGTCAAATTCTTTTATTGCAAAAATCCTCAATGGGAGAAAAATCAATCTTTCGCACACTTTCAGAGGTAGACGATTTCAAGACAATATTTAAGATTGTCAAGAATCTTACACCTACATATATGATAGAAAGGAGAGATAAGGGTCTATATTACTTGTGTGATGATCCTTTCACTCAAACTCACAATTTAGTTTACAAGAAGCTTCAAGTACACGTTTTAAAAACTAATATCAGATATTGGGATGATGAATGCAATAATTTCACGAAGATCCCACAATGTAAAATTAATCGATAAAAAATACTCTTTGTAACTAAACTAAGGTACTGTCAACAACAATTTGAGATTGGAAAAAAAATCAGCGATTTGGAATAACAAATAAATAGAAGAGAGCATAACATCAACTAAGTTGACACAAAAGAAGTCCACAATACATTCAGCCAAGCCGACACAACCCTTCATTAGTCATTAGGGTTTGTCAAGCCAATACAACCCATCGTTAACAATTATGTCAGTCAAACCTATACATGCTTAATAAATAATATTTCTTATATTTTTCATTGTTAACTTTTTTTATAATTAATAAAATATGATTCATATTTTATTTTATTGTCTTCATGAAGTTTAAAAACATACATATATGATAATTAAATAAAGTTCAGGAATTAAGGTTAAATTTTCATTTTATATCAACATCATTTTTTTAAATTAACTTTACTTTGTTTGAGTATGTTATTAATAAATTTGTATTTTATAATCCATTCAAACAATTACATTAATTATTACTATTAATTATAGTAATATATAAATCATTACCAACAATTTTCCTTTTACCACTAAATATATATTCAAATGTAAAATAATTTTTTATTTAATCAATTTGTTAAACTCATTTTCTGACAATATTTTTTACAAATTAAACATTTTATCAATATATATTATTATTCATAATAACTATGGCAATATCAAACATAATAATATTATGACAAGTCATAACTGTTATTGCTAGTAACTATGACAACATCAAACAGTAATATTATGACAAGTCATATTAATAATAATTAATAATTTTTTCAATAATTAATATTATGATAAGTTGTTAGTTAAAAATCCTTATATATATATATATATTAATATATCTTAATCAACATATTTTATTTATCAATTATTATTACATTAATAAATTACTTTTTAAGCATAATATTATTATATTATTTTTTGGTATTGAAAACATAAAATGGAATACAAAGTAAAAAATTTAAAAATATTCATAATTATGAAAGATAAAAATATTATATTATTTTTTCAATAATTCTTAAAATAAAATGTATTTTTTGATGTTATTTAAACATTAATTAAGACACTGTATTTGTACTCTATTAAGTGGTTTCTTATTAAATTAACATAGTCACAAACCTATCACTATGTTCTTAAAAAGATAAATTAATTTTTATTCACTTATTATTATTAAATTAATTAGTTTCTTCTGAAATAAAAAATTATTATATCATTTGCTCATACTGAAAACAGTCAAAAGAAAATTATTAAACGATGATTTAGTAATTTTGAAGTTAAAAAAGAAAAAAAAAATCATTCAGGTGAACCTTATCAACTTATCTTTTATGTTTCTACTTTGTACAAATATAATATATATAAATAAAGGTTGAACTCATATAAATATAACAAATTTATGAGATTGTACAAAAGTTATCAATAAATATTATAGTATTAAAAATATAAATAATAATACTATTATATCTTTTATATAAAAAAATTAACTTATTAACCTTTAATTAATATATATATATATATATATTAAATAAACTATGCCAGTAATGTAAAATATAGATTTTATTTATTTATTAATTTTTATAAATAAAAAATTATTATGTTTAAATTATATTTTAAAATAAAGTTTTTTATTTTATATTATTTTTGAATGATGAAAAATCTTATCTTTAATTATTTTATATAAAGTTTAGAATATTTATTATTTTTTTAAAATTTATTGAAATTAATTAAATTTTATTTAATATTTCTCACGCAGCAAACCAAAGATACACTTCCATATAATGAAACCTTAAGAGCATTTTATATAATAAAAGCCTAAAAACATTTCTTCCGCAGCCGCCTTGTACTATCTCTACAGTCTTTTTTTTCTTGTTTTATCTTTTGTTGGTACGAGGAGACACTGGTTAAATCTAGTTGGAGTTCGCAGAGGCTTTCGGTCACTAGAAGATTCGTCAATTTAGGCAAGGTCGTGCTCTTGATTCTTCTGGTTATCTCAGTCTTTTCTTGACACCTCCAACAATGACAATTTGATCAAAGTGAGAGTATATATATATATATATACACTTCATTTTTCCTTTCTTACATCACTAAAATATATGTTCTTTAATTTGTTGTAAAAAATAAAAAACAATATGATGCTTTCACAGTCAAAGTAAATATAAGGGGAAAATAATCTCATATAATAAATTAATCCTATATGTCATATCATATATAAATATAATAAATTTGTAAGAGAATGTACAAAAATTATTAATAAATATTATATTATTAAAAATATAAATGATTATATTATTATATTTTTTGTATGAAAAATTGATTTATTAACTGTTATATATATATATATATATATATATATATATATATATATATATTTTATTTTTCATTGTTTCTTCTATAGAATGTATACATCAAAATATTCAATATTGTCTCTGAATTATTTACACATAAATTTAAAAATGAATTTAAAAACATTTAAAATATTTTGTGAATAGACTTAAAATCTTTATAATAATGAATTTATATATTTTTCTAATATTTTAAAAATTGATAAAAAAATATATATAGAATGTTATATATAATTTTATTATGTTTTTAACATTCCTTTAAATATCTTTCAATCTCTTTCTCTAAATATCTTTCAACCACTTTCTCTATTGTTCTTTTCCTTTATTATTGTGTTATGACAAATCTTGTCAATTCCATTGTGAAGATGAATGATCTGGATTTGTCAATTTCATTGTTAAGGTGAATGATGTCGATTCATTAATTGTTGTGGTTTTGGACTTTAAAACTGATTGTCTAATTGTTTTTTGTTTGTAATTGCAATACATATAATAATGATACTATAAAAGAAAATTATTCAAAGTAGCAGAAAAATATATATATATATATATATATATATATATATATATATATATATAAATTATATTTTAAGATAAAGTTCTTTATTTTATATTTTTTAATGACGAAAAATCTTATTTTTAATTATTTTACACCGTTTAAGGTATTTATTAATCTTTTAAAAATTATTGAAATAAGTAAGTTTGTTTAATGTTTCTTATATGAACTCAATATATGTTTCTATATAATGAAATCCTAAGTATCTATGCCGCCTCTTCGTGTCTTCTTTCTTTTTCTTGCTTCACCTCTTATTTAGTATTGTCGACCATCATTACATCTTTCTTCTCTTTTACCAACTTTTATCTTTTTCTCCTCTACCTACCAATTTCTATCTTCTCCTCCTCTACCAATTTCTATATTTTATAGTAATTATTAAATTAGAAGAGAAAGTGATTTTGTTGTTTCTACTGTCAAGATGAATGTAAGTTAAGAATAATTTTACTTTATTAATTTTTATGATCTTTAGTTTTTAGTTTTTTATCTGGATTAAGATGTGAAAACTTTAATAACATCAGCAAAAAGTCAGGAAAGAGTGTTCTAGATAAATTTTTGATGAGGCTACGTTGTTTTACTTTTATTTAACATTTTTATATTTTTTTATTATTAATTTTCTTCTTTTTAAATTGGATCCCCCACATTTTTAGTTTCCAGATTAACAGGTATTTTTGAAGGTAATTGTCTTTAATTATGTAATTATGTCAATCGTATGATGAACTTTTTAAACTCTTTTTTCATTGTTTTTTTTATTTATTTCTTGTCTGCCTAGTTTTTAATATACCATTTGTTGAATTTGAATATACGATGATAATTTTTGTGAAGAATTTTTTTAAGGAGAATAATGTTTAACAAAACTTAATAATATTATTTTTTACAAATTAAAAACAAAATGGATTTTATATCTTGTTGGAATGGAGTACATCAGGGACACTTCTATCTATCCTACCCGATCTCTTTATTAAGCCATTAGATAGGTGCACATTAGGATCTTGTTTTGCTTCATACGCAACTTCCAATTGAAGCAACAACAATTATTTAGTCATCCTTAAGCTGATATTCTTTTTATGGTTTCATGCTATCAGCTAACTTTCTCTATATCACTCCTCTTGTGTCACCTTCTAGATAAGATTATATAACTTTTTATTTTTTATAATCACTTATCCAATTCAGTTTGAAATTTAGATTCAATTATATTTTCTATTTTTTTTAATGGTGTTATTAGCCTATATAGTTATCCCATGTACTGGTGATTGTGGTTGCCGACCAAAATAGACTTAAATTGATTTAAATGGGACTAGCCAAACAGAAACATAGACATTAAAACAGTGATTAAATTAAAAAGTGTGTTTGCTTCTTATTTAAATTTATAATTGATATGTTATCTTTTTTCTATAGTTATTGTTCTTTTTAAATGATGTAAATATAATTTTTTAAATGAAATTATATTGCCTTGATCATACTCTCATTTCAATGGATGAATCTTAAATAAGCATGCTTACAGAAACACTTGAATATATGGAAAACTTGAATAAATTTTTGAACTTTGCATTTGTTAATAATGGTGTGAGGGGAAGATAATATGTCCATGTCAGAAATGCAACTTAACAATTATAGTGTCATGAAGTAGTGTATCAGCATTTGATTCTTAAACCCTTTCCAATTGGATACAAAGTTTGGCTTCAATATAGGCAGAGAATAGGAATAGGAGTATATGTTACATATGAAACACGTATAATGTTGTAAGAAGATAATAAAAATATTCTTGATAATATTTTGATGTGTGACATGTCATGGTTAACATGCATTTGGGTATCATCAACATAGCAATGACAAGGTGGATGATAGGGAAATTGGTGTATAGTCAAGACATACTATCAATAACGGATTCAAACATAATGTCATATTTCATCAACAACAATATAATTTGTTTTTTATATCATAATCATAATTTGCATGTATAAAGAAAAACAATATATATAAAAGGAACTCAGTGTGTTCAGACATTAATAATAATATTTAACATTCACTAGTAAACATAATGTTTGTATTCGAGTAAATACTTTAAGCTGATATATTATATCTTATATGCGTTTTGTTTAGGTGTGTTTGGTGTGTGTCCACTTATAATATCTATATCTTGCTATGCATTATGTTAGTCAAAATCTTTCAACTTAATTGCTAATGAATACTGTCACAAAGTCTAAATATCAAATGGGATAACGTATTGGCTTGTATTTGTGCAACATTCAAAATATTCCATCAAGATCTTTCAATTTAATTTATGATCAGTCTTCACATAATTTAAATTGCAAGTTATGTTTTGACAAAGATGAAGATAACTTGTTTGAAATATCTTGATAAAGTAAGTGTAATTTCATCTATCAAAACAATATTTATAATATCTTTATTAGACATTCTTAGTTATATATTTTAAATATTAAAAATAAGCTGTTGAATTCATTTTTTTATATATAAGTTAATTGAAATAGTTTATTATTTCCTTAGAATTAGTCAAACCAAATGACTTGTTTATTTCTTAAAAAATAATTCAACATTATGATAATCTATAGTTAATTATGACACATATTTATATAATATATTTATTTAATTAAAAGAATATATGATTTGTTATATATAATTTTTTTTATCAACAAAAAATATATTGAATCAAAAGTATAAAAAGATCTTTCAATCCATTTAATATAATTATGCTGGAAGCCATCTTTAGAAGCTATGTACAATCAATGTTGTATTTTGAGAGAAGATCCCAAATTAAAAAGCTAAATACCATTTTATTTAAACAACATAACACTTCTAAATACATTACATCCTAAAAATCAATAAATATAAATAAGACTAGATTAGGTGAAGCTCAATACAACTTTTGATTACAGCTAATTGAACCACTTAATTCTGTGAGTAACATGGTAGGTCAAAAATTGGATGAAGTTGTCCCTTAATAAAACTATTATTTTTTCCACCAATTAAGACTTTTTTCCAACAACTTCTTCGTTTCTTTTCTTTTTTCAACAGTAACGAATGATATAACTAGGAGCACTTTAGTGGTGTTCCAATTCTATTACAAGAAGAAAAAAATTTCTCACATATACAAAATACACAAGAGAGCACATAAAGACATAAAAACGAAGTTAAAAATCATAAAGCACAATGACTCATAATGTGTTATATATCATATGAAGTCCTTTCATAATTAGCCCTGGACGATCCCGTCTACAGTAACTGTGCCTGTTTACTTGCAATCACAACTCAATCTAGGCCAAAAGAATAAGTGAGAGCTTTACAACCTCTTAAAGATAAATATTTCAAACAATGGACATAAAATCCAGTCAGAATAAGTAAATTGAGCTCTCTTTACTCTATGTTTTAACCAGTGCTAACCCCTAATCCCGGCTAGGTTAAAGATCTCCACACTATCCACAACTCCATTTTTAAAAACCACTTTATTTCTATCAGCCCATGACTCAATCAAAATAGTCATCAATAATATTTTTCATAGTTGGTAACATTTTGTGATTAACATGGATAGTTGAAAATCATGATAATGTGACAAAAGAGACTCATGTCTAACACACAGTATCCCAACCTATCTCTCGCAAGCATTCCACAATTCTTCACCACTACACAATTAATAAAAAGATATTAAATTGTCCTATCCACCTTTTTACACAACATACAGAGGTATCTTTCCAACCAAACACCTCTTATAAACACCAACTTTATATGATATGTTATTGTCATTATAAACTATTTGAAATTAAGTTTATTTAGAGTTTAATTTTATTTTTCTTTAGACGTTTAGATTATATAATATATACAATTATAACGTCTATAACGAATGATATATATTACAGGTGTTACGCTAAAGACTATTAAATATATGTATTTGTCATTATTTGTGAATATGAGGTATGGGTAAGAAGATTTGCGTCATTAGATATGAAATTTGACTTTTATTTTTTTATAAAAAAATTATTTAAAAAATTTTAAAAAAATTAACTGTTATATGCATTCTATCCAATTTTTTTGACATGATGTCTAACTACTTATATATTTTGAATGTTAATTGAAATAATGTAGATTTTAGTCAGATTTAGATGCGTCTCAAAGAAATAGTGAATATTTTGTTCAAGAGAAAAAAAAACTAAACCAATATAATATAATTAAGATACATTATTTCTATTTAAGTAGATCCTTAAATATCAATGTGAACTACAAACTTTATTGGAGTTGATAAATGTCATTCAGAACAAGATCTAGTTAATAATTTATTGTAAAAGAAAATAAAATGATAGATAAAGAAAAATGAATTTATTGTTTAAGATAGGATTTAAACATGGAGCTATTGACTAGTAAAAAACTGTGAATCTTGAGCATCAAAAGCAAACCAAATAAAATTGATAAACCAGATCTGTCTACAAAGTGTGTTTTCCTTTAATTTAGTGTTTATTAGGTTAATCATGTTACGTACGTTAAAAGAATACCTTATTCAATATTGTATTCTCCTTTAACATAACGCTCTTGAATTCTTAAGGTTTCTCCAAGTTGCTAAAATGTTTCTCCGTTTTTTTCAAATTTTAATTCCTATCCTATAGATGATAAAACGAGACTAATAGCAGGGCTAAATTCAGAAATATAAACCATTTATTGATACAAACTTTATTGCATAAACTTAAGATATATAAAAAGTGAAGATATTTCTTCATTTTATGGACTTCTTTTACCATAACATGATTAACCTCGTAAACACTGAATTAAAAGAAAACGCTAACACACTTAGTAGTTACAGACATTAATTTGTTCAAGCAAGCTCAAACTTGACTTTGAATGGAACATTTTGTAAAGGGCACAGCCGGAACAATGTAGTAGCTGAGACCAGCTCGGAGCTTTTTCCCTGATGTGTCAATCACTTGCTCAGGTGATGCATCAGCTACTCCAAGTAGTGGCTGAGAGCTCAAGGCAAAGAGAAGCACAAATGCTAGCAATATCTTCATTATTGATTTGTGTATAATTCAGGTAGCCTAAGGACTAGCAAGACATCAAACCTATCACATAGTTGCTTATTGATTCTATGGTATATGTTAGGCTGATGTAATTCATGACTAAGATTAGTTGACTTTTTCAAAAGGAGTAGGTAGCCCAATCTGCGGGTTAATGTTTAAATACATAGTTCCACGGATATTCTGAAAGAGAAAAGGAGGAAATATGTAAGATAAGATACATAATGTAATGACTAAATGAATAAGAGAAAATATTACATAAATAAATATGAAATATCAATGCGCTATCTCATGACATTGTTACGCATTTTGAAATTCTTCAATTTCAAGCCTGTGAGTAATATACAAAGAAACTAGTCTACAAGAAGTTTATATTTTTTTTCTTCAAAATGTTGTATATTTTCATATACAGAGAAGGTTAAGGGCTACAGCTATAGCATGTTCAAAAACAAAAGTCCATCTCAGAAACAACCTATAAATTGATACTGACTAACCGCCTATATATAGTCCTCAGAATCCCATGAATAAGAAACAACCTATAAATTGATGGAAACCATCTTCCTCAACTCCATCCATCAACCAGAATACAAATTATTCAAACCAATACAAAACAAACAGTGATGAAGACAACATTGTTATCTTTTGTCCTTCTCTTTGCCCTGATCTCACAAGCACTTCTTGGAGCAGCTGAAGCTTCACCTGACGAAGTGGTTGACACATCAGGCAAGATTCTACGTGCTGGTGTCAACTACAAACATTCTTCTATCCATGCCCTACAAAAATAGTAGAAGTCCACAAGGCCTCGGGCTCTCAAAGATTGGTAAATCATGCCCTCTGGATGTTGTGGTTGTGGAGAGATATAGTAGCTTGCCACTAAGGTTTATGCCTGTTAATCCCAAAAAGGGTGTAATTCGTATCTCTACTGACCTCAACATCATGTTTCCTCCAAACGTCACTTGCCCTCACCATTCCACCGTGTAGAAGCTTGAAAAGTTTGAGGTTTCTAAGGGACGCTTGGTCTTGTTTGTGTCCACTGGTGGTGTTAAGGGCAACCCTGGTGGGGAAACCATTGGAAATTGGTTCAAGATTGAGAAGTATGGTGGTGGTTATAAAGTAGTTTATTGTCCGAGTGTGTGCCCTTCTTGCAAGCATGAGTGTGAGAATGTTGGGATGTTTGTTGATCAGAAAGGGAACCATCGTTTGGCTCTAAGCGCTGTTCCATTCCAAGTTAAATTCCTCAAGGCCTAACCAGAGTTCTTATTGTTGTGCACCAACAACTATTAATGGTTAAGTGTGTTTCTGATAATAATGTGTTCTGTTCAAGTTAATCTGTCAGGATACCCTAATGATAGGTGAAATCCTTGTTATAAAATAAATAAATATTGAAATAAAATGGACAAATGTTATATTTTTTATGAGTGTATATGATCATTTCCTAACATAGGATAGGCACGCCTTTTATTACTTGCAAGAATTGAATACTCATTGAAAGCAAAAAAAGAAAAAAGAAATATTATATATTAGAACTTAGGATAAAGAGTCTTAAAAGCGTACTTGAAAATAGAATTGTTGACCTGGTGATGATAATCTCTCAAGAAAGTCAGAATATTTTTAACTCTTGTAGATTGTCTAAAATTGTGATCAGATTTGTCATTTTCTTGATCTTCGTGTTCTTCTGTATAATCTATATTATTTCTACTGTCATTAAGATTCTGATTGATTTTCAGCATTGTTGTCAATTTCATTACAACAATAAGCAATATCATCTCTGTTTATAGTATGATGTAAAGGTTCAAGCAAAAAATCAAAACTATTTTGATTTAAATTTTTGTCAAAACTTTGAGTGTCATCAGATATTTTAGTAAAAACCTTATAAAAACCTTTTCATAAAAAATAACATTTTTGCTGATGAAAATCTCCCTATTGTTAGTATCTAACAACATATAACCTTTTATTCCAGATTTATACCCAATGAAAACACATTTCCTGGATCTAGGTTCAAGCTTAGTTCGGTTATTTTCTAAACTAGAAGCAAAACTTAAAGACCCAAAAAATTTCAAATCTAGATAAGTTGGAGGCAGTTTATGCAATAATTCATATGGAGATTTATTATTCAAAATAACAGAAGGTAACCTATTTATCAAATAAACAGCTTGAGCAGCAACATAAGACCAAAAAGCTTTAGGCAAACTTGACTGAAAGAGAAGACTGGGAGTTATGCTAAGAATGTGTTGATGTTTCCTCTCAACTATAAAATTCTATTGAGGGGTTTCAACACAAGATCTTTGATGTAAAATACCAAATTTATCATACAATTTATTAAAAATAAATTATTTGCCATTGTTAGACCTAATAGTCTTGATATCATGATCAAACTGATTTTTAACATACATGATGTCGCAACCGGGATCACGACGGGGCGATTAAAATTTAATTTTTATAAAATATTTAAATTGAGATTGGAGTCTCCACTATAGCTTATTAAGGAAAACCATGGAAAAACCAAAAATAATAAAATAGTCTGCAAACCAAAGTAAGGGTTCGGGAGTCGGTTACGTGTGGGGAAGGTATTAGCACCCCACAACGCCCGTCCTAAGATGGTACCATTAATCAAATGAATAAGAAATAAGTGTGGTTTTAAAAATATCATTTTTCCCAAATAATAACAATAAAAATGAGTCTAAAGACAAAACAAACAAATATAAAAAGAAACAAACAAGAAAACATGCTTATAAAAATTATAACAATAAATAATAATTAGGCAGATAAAAATATCAAACAAAAATAAAACAAACAAAGATATATATTTTTATTTATTTGGACCCGACAAGGTTTAACCTTGGTCCTACGTATCTCTATACATGATAGAAAATCAGGGTACACGTAGTTCTATTTTAAGAATTTTGGCTTGGTGATATTTGGTTATATATTTTTTTTAATTTCTAAAACTGTTTTTCGTTTTTTATTGAAATTGAATATTTTTATTATTTTTTTAAAGATGCTTTGTTTATGGTTACTATTTTTTTAATTATTTTTGAAATTATTTGGAATGTAATACTTTATTTCTTAAAAAAAAATTGTTAATAAAAATGGTTTTTTTAAAATCTTTATACCTAACCTACTTTTATTCTGTTAAAGGAAAGGGAAAAAGAATATAAATATAAATATATATATATAAACATAATTAAAATTAAAAACTTGATATTCATTATTTATGTGGCATGGAGCACCAATACCACACGCTACCCCTTTGTTCATAACTTTAGTATATATTTCTTTTCTTTTAGAGAATATTGAATAAAAACTAAATAATTGATTTAAATAATAAATGTAAATGATATAGAAATAAAATAATTGATATAATAAAATATTAAGCCCAAAGTATTTTTTATCAATTTTCTCATTATCATTATTACTATGTTTATATTTCTATTTTTCCAAAAAAATCAAGTAATGCTTTTTATTCTTTATTTTTTTGAAAAAAAAATATTTTATTTTTAACGATTTTTAAAGTTGTTTAGAAACTTTTCCATTTTTTCTTTCTTTTTTTTTAAATTTTTACCTTTTTTTATGATTTTTGAAAATTGTTTCACAAAAACATCACTTTATTATTATTTTTTTTACTTTTTCCCAAAAAATTAATTATTCATTCAATTTTTAGGAAAATTTTATATTTTGTTTGAGAAACAAAAAAGGTCCTATATTTTTTTATATTTATTTTTAGACGAATCAAACCAAAAAGGGTTGAATATCAAGATGTTGTAAAAACTCTCAAACAATCATATTACATAAAGAGATCAAGGAATCAAGTAAGCAACCAAAATATATCAATTGAAGATCCTCAAACAACATGTTTTAACACGAATCAAAGCAATAAGGGTAGAATAATAGGACAATAAAAGAATCAAAAGAGCAATCAGAATTATATATACATATACAAAAATCGATAGATCCGAACTTACCTGTTGAAGCACTACTTCAAGAACTTCGGACTTTTCTCCTCCTACTTTTGATGACTCTAGATGCCAACTAAATTTTCAGCACTATGATTCTCTCTATGTTTTTTCGCGTGTCTATCCACTTTCTCACTATGCATATTTATACTAATTCTAGTCAGCCCACTCTTAATTTAAATTTTAAATCCCTTAATTCCTAATTATTCCCACTTAATTATAATTTGTGAACTGCCAATTGATTATTCCCTTTTAATTCAGATTCAAATCTATTAATTCCTAATTATCCCCACTTATGACACCAACTGACTGTTAAATCCCGAGGACGAACACAGACTGCAAAATAGGCAGAATTGTACCATTATTGCTGTTATGGCATCATAACCTCCCATACATATAATCAAATTCAAAAATAAATGAATATGGGAAATAAATGGGGAATATTTGAGGTAATGTGCCTGAAACATTTTATTATTAATTTTTAATTTGTTTTTTCTTTATTTTTTTTTTCATTGTTACATTTATTGAAAGCAACCTAAATAACACAACAATAAAAATAAAAATAAATACTTAAACCTTTTTTTTATTTTACTTTAATATCATTATTATTTTGCAATATATATTTATTATCATTATTTTTTCTACTTTTCGAAAAATAAACAAATTATCTAATTACTATTTTAGAATATTAACCAAATGGAGCCTGTAGAATAAAAAGGATGAGCATAACAATTCAAAAAGAACATGCATCAATTATTAGACAATCAGCATTTAATTGAAAATCATCAGCATTTAATCACTATTAAGCAGAAAATCGTTTGCAATTAATCAGAATAATAATCAGATCAACTATTCAAATTTCTAGCCTTT
>Ga0209700_108055_pt1 | contig 14012 bp, 3 predicted proteins | sample SiratroredBW_FD_187528 | JGI IMG/M metagenome (GOLD analysis project Ga0209700, IMG submission 187528) | Root nodule microbial communities of legume samples collected from California, USA - Siratro red BW (SPAdes) (version 2) | ecosystem: Host-associated > Plants > Roots > Nodule | place: USA... | reverse complement strand
TTTTTTTTTTTTTTTGTTACAAATTGTTTTCTTTGATAATAGAACAAAGAAACACACATGTTTTGTATACATTGTTCATGGAATCTGTTATTTGATTAAATATTCATCTATCAGTTGCTTAGCTTTTTCAGTTTCAAAAATGTAAAAATATTATTTTCATTCAATTTCAAAATAACTCACTTTTGATTCTTGTGAAGAGAACGAAATAATGATGAAAGAATCCCTTACAGAACCAAAAGAAGATGAGAAGACAAAAAATAATTATTTTTTAAAATTTGAAAGATTAAACTAGAGCCAAATTTAAACGACTAGATCTAATGTATTTAAATTTTATATTTGTATTTCTCTTCCTCATCCTATATATATATATTTTAATGGTGTGAAACGATTGTTATCCTCCTAAATAATAAGCGTAGCACTGACCTGCATAATTAAAAAAAACAAAAAAAATATCTAATTTTTTTTTAATTTCTTAATTTTGGATTTGAGTATCATATAAAGATAAGATTTTACTTCAAGTATAACAATTTTTTTTTAAAAAATAATAAAGTGGACAATAAAATAAAATATATATTTATATACAATTGTAAATATATAATATTAATGAAATAATAAATAAAAATATTTAATTATATCCAATACACAAATTATACTACACATCAATAAAAACTTAAAAATAAAAAAATAAAGTTATTCTGAACCCATGTATACTAGGTAACAAAGCTAAATGTTTTAACTTATCTTAAACCCTTTTGTAGCCGACCCGAGTAATCCAGGTCGCATTATTGTGTCTGAAACCAAGTGTGAGCAAGAAAAAAGGTTGTCTAAGTCTGACCCAATAAGGGCAAAAGAGTAGCAGGAAATGAGCATGGACTTTCTATACACAACCAACAAGGAAGAGTACCTACAGAGCAAGAGTACCCCAGTTGAGGAAACCATAATGCATAGAAATGACCCTATGCAACTCATTGACCTGCTACCATCATCCACAAAACCAACTATAACAGAGTCGGCACCACAACCACATTGTGCAGAAAATAACCCCTCCTGTCACATAGTAACGGAACCACCTCAGAAGCAGAATAAAACAAGGAATCTGGCATCTTACATAAGCATTATCGAGTGAGAAGAGGATAACAAATCTGGTACCAAGACATTCAGCCATATAATCCACACTGCATTAAAAGAAGTACCTTCTATTGTCCGGCAGATAACACATCAATGTAACCCCTTTCACAAACACCTCGTGACTTTTTATTTATTGTACAAACCCTCAAGACAGATGCTTCAACCTTCAAAGAGTACACACCTAGACATGTTCCCACAAGTTTTGCTCTCTCCCAAATTCATTCAAACTCAAAATATTATATTAGTGTCATGTATTAATCATGACATCATCTTATTAACTTGTATATTTAGGAACTACTGTAGCATGAAGAATAATTGGGTTTAGAAAACTTATTTCACATCCTAAATGTATTCTAAATCTCTTGTTATAAGATATAATGTGGCATTATTATATATGAAAAGTTCTGAGACACTCATTTCTTGGAAAAAAAAAATAGTCATACTTCTTGGTGGGTGTTTAGATGAAAATTTATACAATTTGTTTTACAAAATTTAATTTGGAAGTGAAATAATTTATGTTTTGACATTTGTACTCTAAAGGTAGATCAATAATAGAAAGAAGTACACAATTTTTAGTACATTGTAATACTTATCTAGCTTCAACTAAAAATCCATTTTCTTCCAAGTGTTAATATAATAGTTTCGTATAAAATATGCTATAAATATATATTATTGCCTTTTAAATCTTTATTTACCTAAAGAATGTAAAGAATTTATCGAAATTGACTTAATTCAATTGCTTAACTTCACTTCCATTCTTTTTTCTCGAAATTATCAACAAACTTGAACTCTTCGAAATAATGAATAATCTTTTCCTAAACAAGCATTAGAGAAGTTATGTTTATATATTATTAGGTGCATTAGAAAAAAGGAAGGAAAAATATAAAATATACAGATGACGTGATGAAACATAAGAAAATGAATCATAAAACAAAATAAAATATTATATAATAATATAATTATAACTATGAGGAGTTATCATTTTTCAAGACTCCTAAACTCTAGGGATATCAACAATCTCAATATCAGCCACTAACTATGGTCTTTGTGTTTCATAATTAGACAATAACATAACATCATTATAAATAAAGAGAAAACCAGAGCCAGGATTTGGGAGGGACGGAACTGATCTTGACATTTCGTGATACCGATCAAGATCATGAGGAAGAGGCACATGGTTTGAATTACCAATGTTTAGCTTTTATTTGACGGTATATATATTCCATTCACATCGAGTCCCATAATCAGTGTTCCAATGCAAGACTAAGCTAATGACTTTCTGATCCATGCACCCATTAAAGTGCTAGTACTTTGGAAACAAACTCACATGGCTGAAAAGGGGTTGTTTAGTAGAAATTGATCAATTTTTACCACAGGCTCTTTTCTTGTACCTTGCATGGCTTGTTGGCCTCAAAATTGGCCCAATCGACACCATGGCATTTCAATATACAAAACCAAATCGAGACGTGTAAAACGAAATAAAAGTCTTTTTTCGTGGTAGAAAAAATACATTTTATTTCAGAAAGAAATTCTATAAGTTTGAGAATCAGATATTGATACAGATGATATAGAAAATCGTAAAATATATAGATCGGTTACAAAATTGATGTAGTATGTAGATATATTACATTAGTAGATAAACCACCAACGTAAAATACTAATCCTGAGAGCGTTTAGGAATAGATACTACATCGGTTGGAAGCCACTACCGATGTAGTATCTCATTTAATATGATGAAAATGATCATTGAAGAAAATACTACATCGATTATAGCTCTCAACTGATGTAGTATCTCCCCTATTACATTGGTTGTTAATCACAACCGATGTAATATCTCTATTTTTTAAAAAAATTAAAAAACAATTGTAGGTTGATAAATCTCTAATCCATACAAGGAAACACCACTAAAATTTTCAGATTTTTTTGACAAGTACAAGTATAGATATGTGAAATAGAAAAAAAAAAAAAGCAGCTCAAAAATACTAAAAAAATTAAAAACAAATAGTAAACGATGAAATTTTGTAAAAATTTTGAATCCATAATCACCTTTGAGGATTGCCCACCAAATTCGTTATCCCATTTCGTGCAACTTTCATTTTTGAAACATCTCAATCCGAACTCTCTATCAAAACTTATAATTATTTGAAGTTTTTTTGCCCTAAATTTTAACAACTCAAAATATATTATATAAGAACTCTACAATGAAATATACATTGGAAGAATTTGCTGCTAAAAAACTAGGGTCAAAATCAAATTTCTAACTATTTTTAATAAATTTTACAAAAATGTTAACCTATTGCAAAGAGAAGCGGCAAGGGTGTGGAACTAGACAGTCACACTAACGCATCAAGTAAGATCGCTACTATGGCATCCTTAATAACTTGCAACGTCAATGTGAATACAAGTTAAACAAACAAACTGCACATGTCGAAAATGTGAAATAAAACAACAAAGAACAAAAGTCTGTGTCAGAACGTGAAGCTCACAACTGATGTAGAAAGTCACTTTATTATATCGGTTGGAGCAAAAATCGATGTAATCAATGACGCGCTTAATTTTCTTTTCAAATATATTTTTTGTGGGATTTTTCTAGGTTATTTTCCACATTGGTTGTATGTAGCAATCGATGTAGAATGATCCTTGTTGAATATAACAGGCTTAGCACATGTTCTCTGTTATTTTGTTACTATTTCTGTTATTTTTATCATCTATAAATAAACATCCCTTTATGTGTATTTTCACATAAGGGAAATTAACCCTATACATATTTCTTTATTTTAATATGGTATCAGAGCCTAGGGTTAGGGTTAAATTTTTTTCGGTGAACCCATTGTTCACCGTTCTCATTCACTTGCCTCCATCACCGCTACCATCACCTTTGTCGCCGCCGTCGTCACCTTTACCGCCTCCGCAGCCGTTTGGGTCGGTGACACCACCATCAGGAGCACCTTGTCTAGACAATCATTGTGTCGTTGGAATCGCGGCGATCGGAGCAGCGATGCGCCTACAGTAGCCTTTAGCCATAAGACGAGCTTTGAGACGATCAATAGTGCCATAAGGACCAATTTTGATGGCAAAAACCCACCTTTACAAATGACAACGGGAAGATCAGGTTCAACTGTCGGAGCTGAAGGGGACGAAAGATCTGGCACCAAAGGAGAATCACTTGGTGGACGTTGGAAAGTTTGACGACGACTATAAACCTTAAGAGGTGGTGAAGGAGGCGACTCAATAGGAACACTAGACATGACAAGAGAATCACATACAACTGAAATATGTATTTGTCTAGATGAAGAAGCAATAGGAGAAGATAAAGACTTAAAATAAAAAGAAGATTTAGTAAAGGTAACATATGCAGAAATGAAATAACGATTAAGTGAGGGTGAAAAACATTTATATCCTTTTTGAGATCTAGTGAACCCTAAAAAGACACATTTATGTAACCGAGCAGATAATTTCTCAAGCCCAGGACTAAAATTGTGAACAAAGCATGTAGATCCAAAAACTATAGGGGGTAAGGGATGGAGAGACTCATGAGGAAACAAAATAGAGTGAGGAATTTTATTTTCTAAAACTAAAGATGACATACCAATCCAGAAGACTCCCCCGAGCAACAAAACCTGGAGGTTGCTCCATATAAATTTCTTCCTGCAAATCCCCATTAAGGAAAGCATTTTTGACATTCAGTTGATAAATAGGTGAAGAGACGCCACTTTTTCTCCAGTGGCAAAAGTGGCGTTTGTTTGCCTATTTATCAACTAAATGTCAAAAATGCTTTTCTTAATGGGGATTTGCAGGAAGAAATTTATATGGAGCAACCTCCAGGTTTTGTTGCTCAGGGGAGTCTTCTGGATTGGTATGTCGTCTTCGCAAATCTTTATATGGTCTCAAACAGTCTCCCAGGCCTGGTTTGGGAAGTTTAGTAGTGTTGTTAAAAAATTTGGTATGACTCGCAGTGAGGCAGATCATTCAGTTTTTTATCGTCATTCGAATGCTGGGTGTATCTATCTAGTTGTCTATGTTGATGACATTGTTCTCACAGGTAGTGATCACCATGGCATTTCTCAACTTAAACAGCATATTTGTCACCATTTTCAGACCAAAGATCTTGGTAAACTTAGATATTTCATGGGGATTGAGGTAGCACAATCCAATCATGGTATTGTTATCTCTCAAAGAAAGTATGCATTAGATCTTTTGGAAGAAATTGGGTTATTGAATTCTAAATCGGTTGAGACACCCATAGACCCTAATGCCAAACTTCTACCTAGTCAGGGGGAGCTCCTCTCAGATCCTAAGAAGTATAGAAGATTAGTTGGAAAACTAAATTATCTTACTCTTACTCGTCCTGATATTTCTTTTGCAGTTAGTGTGGTGAGTCAATTCCTTAACTCTCCATGTGTTGATCATTTGAATGCGGTTACTCGTATATTGAAGTACATTGAAGGTTCTCCTAGAAAAGGCCTACTATATGGTCATAATGACCATACTGGAGTTGTATGTTATACAGATGCGGATTGGGCAGGGTCTCCATTAGATAGAAGATCTACTTCAGGATATTGTGTTTCTATTGGTGGTAATTTGATATCTTGGAAGAGTAAGAAACAACATGTTGTGGCAAGATCTAGTGTTGAAGCTAAATATAGAGCCATGGCCTTAGCTGCCTGTGAACTTATTTGGCTCAAACAGTTACTAAAAGAATTGCAATTTGGAGAGGTCACTCAAATGACACTCATATGTGATAATCAGGTTGTTCTTCATATTAGCTCAAATCCCATCTTTCACGAGAGGACTAAACATATTGAAATTGATTGTCATTTTGTTCGATAATAAATTACATCTAGAGACATCAAGACCGAGTTTGTTAATTCGAATGATCAATTAGCAGACATTTTCACCAAATCTTTAAAGGGACCCATGATTGATTATATTTGTAACAAGTTTGGTACATAGGGATAGTGTTGAATATAACGGGCTTAGCCCATGTTCTCTGTTATTTTGTTACTATTTCTGTTATTTTTATTATCTATAAATAAATATTCATTTATGTGTATTTTCCCATAAGGAGAATTAACCCTATATCTATATCTCTATTTTAATAATCCCTATTACATCGACTATCTTTTAACCGATATAATATGTTTTCATTTATTTACAAAATTATCATTGTAATTTTGTTTATAACAGCTACTTTTTAATCGAAGTTATATCCTGTTGTACTATTAGTTCTTTTTAAAATTAGAATTTTCTTTTTCCAAATGAAGAGAGAGAAATCTCTTAGCCAAATATCGGATAATTATGATGAATGATCGTTACATTGATGAAGAAAAATAAAAACTTTTAACGCTTAAATAAGTAATTGAACCACAAAATAAGATTTTAATTTAAATTATACGAACTGAATTATGAGTAGAAGTTTATTGTTTTTATCAATAAAAGAATATGAAAGACAGAAGGGTGAAAAGATTGATTACAATGTAAAATTAAGAGTACCTAGCGAATAATAAAACTAAACTTATTAGTAATCAACATCACCCACAAATTACACTAGGCCATACAACCAATCAAGAGGTGCTACATACTACAACCAAGTGAGTAGCACGACTAAAGTTCACAGAAGCACAATATAATAAGAGCATTACAGGTACGTAACATGTTAATCCATTGTTGTCCACCAAAAAGTCAGCAAGCACCCACCAAAACTGGTCCCTTCTTGCTTTGTCGCATGGTTCCTTAGCCAGGCATACACTGCTCTCGTCGTCCTTCTTCCATTCCACTCCCATGTTTGTAACTTGTGCAAATCCACACCAACAAACTCTGCATAGCTGGAGTATATAGTCAGTGCATACTAAGCCCAAATAGTTACCGTTTTCATTGAGTGTTTGATTCCCTTCCTACCAGGAGTCTTTTCCAAACTCATGCATTTAGCTGTTGCCAAACAAGAGATCTTTATAGCATCAACTTTTCCATTTTTTAATAGTATGTTATTACGTTGACACCAAATTTGTCATACTAGTGCAACCCATAAACCATTCCAAACCTTATTTTGTTCTGCATTGGGGTGTCTTTATATGGAGAAGTTATTATATAAATTTTGGTAGTCTTATGTCTTTGATTAATGACATAATTATAATATGTTGGTAACCAAATATCATAATGAAAATGTAATACGTTATTATTATTATTATTATTATTATTATTATTATTATTATTATTATTATTATTATTATTATTATTATTATTATTAAAAATATTTATAAATATATCACTAAATATTTTTTAAAACATTTATTTAATAGAAAAATAATATTTTAAAAATGTTACTAAATTTTATTAGTAATATTTTTTTAATAAAAAAGTAACACTATAAAAAGGTTACTGATTTTTAGTTTTTTTTTTTAATAAAGAGACAACATTTTTAAATTATTACTACAAATTTTTGGTAATACTTTTTTAATAAAAATAACATTATAAAAAGTCACTATATTATAAATATTTTATAACATTTTAACAAATGTTACTAAATTGTTAAATTGTTTAATAGAGAATGCACATTACTAGAAAAACATTCCTTATGTTTTTTGAAAAAAGAATTAAAAATTACTAGACGAAAATTTGAATGAAAGTATCAAAGTGTAAGTACAAGAAAAGGTAAGAGACCTAATTAATACTGCTAAAAAATCAAAGATACTTGAGTTAAGAAATACAATTATATAGAAATGTACTGTTTACATAGATACGAATTTCAACCAAGCTCTCTCAGCAATTTATTTTCTCTTTTTTTCCTTTAAACATAAGTTGAAGTAGCAGTGGCATCAACTTGTCCACCAAAACATGCATTATAAATTTTAATACTAAAGCATGTTAAAATAAACTAAACTAGATTATAAACCACTTAAATAAGCCTTTATAGGACCCTAAATTCATCTATAAAACAAAATGATTTAAGTTACTTAAATAATTTTCTTATGTCAAGGTGATATCTAAATAATTTAACCCCAGTGTTTTTATTTCTTTTTGTTATTGGATAATTTTGCAACAAATATGCTAATAAATTTGACTGTGAACTAAATTATGATTAAGACAAAAACAACCATGATAATAAATACACTTTTATTTACTTTGATCTAAATAAGAAAGGATTCTATATATATTCCATAAGTGTATTTTCATCCAGCAGAAAATAGTTACTAGAAATTATTAGATTAATCAAGGATCCCAGGAATATTCAGTTTTCACTAATGAGGAGAAAAAAAACCTTAACTTTCCAGCATCCTTATCTCAAAGGAAAAAAAAAAGTAATATATATGTTTGAAAAATAAATTTAAAATGGATACAAAGTTATCAAAACCCTTAATAAGTTCCTATATAAGAGAGATCAATATGTAACTTTCTAATTGAAGTCTTGTCCTGAATACAGTAAATAATATAATTAATTATTAGATAATAGATAACACAGAGGCTCCTTTAAAATGCATTTTGTGTGTGAGAAAATAAGATATCTATTGGTTAATGTTAATGCCCATTTCTTTATTATCACCTTCTCAGAAACCATATATACAAATAGATGTTTTATTTAAATAATTTTTAACAAGTTTGAATCACTCAATAAATGTAAGATAAAAATTGAAAATATTTTTTACATGTTGACAAACAAATATTGACAAAATAATAAAGCAAAAAGATGAAGTGTCCTCAACAAGCAATTCAATCATTACACAATAAAAATGACCAATAATAATATAATCTAAAAAAATTTCACAATGATTCGAAAGAAAGTAAAACTAATCTCAAACAAACTAGAACTAAATTTGAACAAGTATACATTTGTATAATTTTGTTAGTAACTTTTTATTCAGGAAACAAATATTCTATATCATTTGTCACACTATAAATCTGTCTTCTCCAATGTCTATAAAATAGTGAAATACATAAGCATGACAAGAATAAATGTATAAAATATAATATTGGTGGCACTTGTGCAAGAATTTTCTTCCTTTAGTAACATGTTTAACCAATGTCTATAAAATAAAAAATTCATAAGTATGACAATAATCGATGTACAAACTATAATAAACACGATGGTATCTCTATGTTTTTTTGTGTATAGTTGCATAGGAGTTTCATTTCAAAATGTATTATTATTAGCTAGCATCACTTGTTCAAGGACATATGTTGAATTTTAATTCATCAAAGATTTTAGTCATAGAATAATTTGAAAATGACACTTTACAATTCTTGGTTAACAAATGTGATTTTTTTTTCTCACCACTAATATAAAATAGCAATACAAAAAAATTACAAATTGAAAGATAAGACTAAACATGAAAGTAATATTCGTTAGAAATTACAATGCTTAAATTAACCTCTAGCTTTATAATAAACTTTAGAATGCATGGATGCTTTGTTAGAAAAGAAAGAAGAAAATAATGTATTATTATGGTAAAAGGAAGAAAAACAAAAAATAATTGTAAGGGGAAAAACAACAAAAAAAAGAAAATAACATAGATTTAAAAATTTTATATATAATATGAATAACATATCTGTTTATAAAGATATTCATCATTTTATGTTTTTTTATCTTGTAAAACAAATCGCTTTATTAACGACATTGTCATTATATTTTTTATGACTCTTTTTAAGATATCATTTAACCATTATTATTATTATTATTATTATTATTATTATTATTATTATTATTATTATTATAAAATTTTAAAAATTTCATATCAATATATCATTCTTTATCATATTGTATTCATGTTTCACGTTGAATACACGGTTTCAATTTAAATTGTGGTGATTGTGCGACGCATCACTGGGCTGCTTCTTGGTGGTACCATGCATGCAATTGTTAGGCATATATCCTTGTATTTTGTGATTGGAGGACATAGCCTTTGTCAAATAAGACTGTCTCTGACAAGCTTTGGCTTGTTTTACAAGAGTGTGTTTAGAAGCTTCAATAATAGATTTCAGCTATCAAAATCATGGTAAAAAAATGTGAAAGCAATAAATTGTTGGTACTTTAGAAACTAAGAGCATATTGATGTATAATGGAATGTTATTAGAGTGAATTTAGCTAAGAGAAATAAATTATTTAAATTTACTTTTGATAAATTTGAGAAACTATAAATTTTCTTATTTTATTGTGCTTTTTTAATTGATCTAATTTTCTTAAAGAAAATAGTTAGTTTAATTAATATTAAATTTACACTATCTATTTTTAACTATTTTTTAATAAATAAAAATATTTATAATAGTGATTGATGTTAAATTTTTTAAAATAAATTATTTTATTATATAAAAAACATTTAGTGTCAGTTAAATTTGACACTATGTTCTTAAACATTTTTTTGATAAATATAAAAATGTTATTGTCGAATTAGAGTGATTTTCCCTCCTAATAAACCTGATTAAAAGATTTCGAAACACTTTATTTTTCAAACTAGACTTGTTTATTGTGGATAATGGTTCCAGTGCCAAACACAGGTCAGAGTTTGGCTTCGAGTTGTTGTGAGCTGTTTCTTCTATGATTTTTTTTCAACTTCTTTAAAAGGAGAAGAAAAAATTTTAAAAATAAAAATAAAAATAGAGAAAAATAATTTAAAATGATTAATTAAAAATATTAAAATTAATTTTAATTTAACTTGAAAAAAAAACAAAATAACAAATAATTGAAAAAGTTGAGTACAATTCTAATTTTGATTTTGCAATATAATTGAGAATAATTTTTTATTATAATAATGTTTTGTACAAAAATTCAATGAAAGATAAAAGGAAAATATAAAATTTTATAATATTATTATAATAACATTAATGTATTATAATGATGAATTAAACTATTTAAAAATATTATTATAATGAACTAAAATAATTATAAATTAAAAAATAGTATAAAATCAAGTAATGCAATGATAATTAAGATTAAGGATTAATTTAAAAATTAAAAGTTAATATTATATTAAGGATTATTTAAAACAATTAAAAATATTAGATTAAGAATTATTTAAAAATTAAAAATTAATGATAATTTAATTTGATGTCAATAAAATATTTGAATATTTTTAACATTAAATTTTATTTGGAATGAAATTTTTTAAATTAAAATATTGGAATGAAAATTTCAAAAATTAATAAGTCAAGATTTTATTGCAGGACAATTTTACTACAACAATAAACTGTTAGACCAAGAATTAAAAATCTTCAGACTTCTTTCAATTTTTTTACAACGTCAAAAAATTTAATTATCATAGATAATTAAAAATTATTAAATTAATGACAATTTATATTTCATATGTTTATTTACATAACTCAAAATAATATTTATTTTATTTGAACCACTATATTATTTTATTTTTCATAAATTTAAAATTAAAATTAAAATTATTAATAATTTTTATATTTAAAATTTGATTTACTTTTTAAAATCAGAGTTCACATAGAGCTTAGAACAGTAAAAAAAACTTTATATACTTTTATTAATATTATTATTATTATTATTATTATTATTATTATTATTATTATTATTATTATTATTATTATTCACAAATACGTAACATTTCATAATTTTCATATAATAGGAATTTTATCGTATAGAAATTTTATAATAGATCAAAATATAAATATTTATATATTTATCATAGTATTTCAAAATATATTATTCCATAAAGTGTTTAATAAAAATATCTTCATATAATTATAAAATATATGTTAGCTCACTAAAGAGTTACATTACCTGTTAAATCCTTTGGTAACGTGTAACACATTATCATCACAGATTTAAAAATAAAACAAGTACCACACAACAAGAAAGATAAGTTAGAGAGTTTTAAAATATATAATTATAAATTAAATTTTTATCCCAACCAAACTACAACAGATCAAGTTCTCATAATTCATTTCATATATCACATACCATTATCATATATTTCTACACTAACTCCAACCATATATACACTGACTCATATACAAAGACACTTAGACTATATTTCCAGAAGACTCATACATTGAATAAGATTCAGATATTTGCACCTGTCACATGACTTCCAACTGTGAAATCCACACAACCCTCAATCCAAAATGAATCACATCACACTCATCTAACAAGGTTAATTAATCTATATGATATGGTCCAATCAATTTTGTTCCAGACTGTAAAGTAGTTATATGAACCTCCTTCAACTCTAACTACTTGACAATCTTCATCTATATGATCCCAATTATTAGCAGATTCATGATACCTATTGCAAATCCACAAATAATGCACATCCTAAACAATCTCAACACGGGTATCTCTTTTCTCAAAAATACTATGTCGTGATCACACATCACATCAATCAACAATATTTCATACAACAATTACTTTCAAAATCATCAAATACATATATGAAATTCCAGAATCAATTCCTACAAGAAAGTTTGGAACTGATGACCATATCACCCCACATCTAGGTCTTTTAACCTAGGGCTCTATTGAAAAATAAACCTACCTTCCCTTACTTGAATTTACAAAGAGCTCCAAAAATCTAGGGATTTCAGAGATAACCTAACCCATACCATAAAATCTTGATCAACGATCAAAACACATCACTAGTACCTCTGAATTAACAAAGATTAATCCTGATAATAGAAACACTACATGCAATCACAATATAGATTCAGGTGACTAGAAAGACTAGAAAACTAACTCAAAGAAAAAAGGAACAAAAAATGAACTTACTTAATCTAAGATTCTGATAAGACAATCTTACTCTAATTATTGTCATAAGTCTAATGGCAAGCTTTGATTGTCAATCTAATGATAGGTGAAATCAGGAATCTTAAGAAAAAGCAGAGAACTCTAAATAGAAATGGTTATAGAGGGATTTGTGGTTTTTTTATAAATATGAGACCTGAATACTGCTTTACCTATTTATATACACTTTTCTCTTTTAAAAAAATATATTTAGGTGTGATCTTATTTATATATAAACATAAATTCTAAGTTCTAATTCATTATATTCTAAATTTATTTTTTAGGATAAATTAAAAAAAAAACAATCAATAGGGTAAATTAAAAATATCTTGTATTATATTTTAATTAATTAAAATATATTTTAATCTATTAAAATGTTCTTACCCAAGCATGAAATGACTGTATGAAGTATTTTAATCAATTAAAATTACTTAAAACCATAAACAGTTTAAACTCTCTGTCCTAATATGTTAAAAAACTTTTTAGTAGTTAAAATTTCTTAACTTTTATGAAGGCATCCATCTTGTATTTTAATATATTGAAACGATAAATTAATCCATTAACTTCGTGAGTAAGTGAAATCAACATAATAAAATATATTTTTAAATTAAAACAGACTAATTAAAATATATATAACTCCCTTATTTTAAAATCATTTTACACGAAATCAAAACATGGTTGATTTTTGAAAAGTTGTCACTATTCAGCAAAGAATTCAAACTGAACTAAAAACGGTTTTTGATATTAATATCGTATTTGAAGAGAAATATAGATCTTTAATTTATTTTTTTATTGTGATTATCTTGTTATAAGTCATATTGTATTCATTTTCTATATTTGTTCATTCTTCTAGAGGTCATTTTGTGGGTAGTAATATCCAAATCAAGTTTGGATTGAATTAAGTGAGAATGGGAGACATTTTTTTTTCTAATAGATGGATCTTGACCTTGATTGGATTTTGTATATGAGTTGAAGCAGCTTTTTATATTCTTTTATTAATTTCATTCTTTTGTTGATAAAAAACAATATATACACTAAATAATTAATAATTTAATGTTTATTTTAATTGTAACCTAAAATATAGTATTTTTTTCTTTTTTTCAAAAATTGACCAATCATCATCTTTTTTTTTTTTTAATTTTTGTTTTTT
>Ga0209700_108054_pt1 | contig 14015 bp, 9 predicted proteins | sample SiratroredBW_FD_187528 | JGI IMG/M metagenome (GOLD analysis project Ga0209700, IMG submission 187528) | Root nodule microbial communities of legume samples collected from California, USA - Siratro red BW (SPAdes) (version 2) | ecosystem: Host-associated > Plants > Roots > Nodule | place: USA... | reverse complement strand
CTCACAAACACATTTGGGCACTAATCTCTCTCTCTTAGAAAAACTTGAGTACTTTGTAAAATGATTTCGCACAACTTCTGTTTTTCTCACTGTTATGTTTCAAAAATGCGCGCCACCTTTTTATAGTTGTCTTTTAAATTTCAGTCGATTGTCAAACAGTCGACTGTTTTTCTCAATCGGTTAAAACAGTTGCTTAAAATACAAAAATCTGATTTTTGTGATTATATCAAAAACATTTGTTTAAATCAGCTTTTTAAATTGTTGGAGCTTATTAATGATTAACAAATGCACATCATGCTAAGTTGAATCATACTTGCCTCAACCACATTCCTAAGTTATAGACCAAACTTCAAATCTTCATGAATCTTCATGCATTTCACATATGATCATAGGTCTTGAACTTCTTCACACATGGTTGGCTTCATCAAATACAATTAGTTATCCACTGGTGCTAACACTGATTAATCTATTCTAGTAACTGAGGATAGAGCTAGGTATTTTAATTTAAGAATTTCAATGCTGAGGAGTTGAATGACTTTTATTTGCACTGGAAAAGATAATGTTAATATATGATTAAAAAGAGTGTATGTAAAAAAGAGTTACAATTCAATCCTAAGGACTTCATCAATACTGATTTTGTAATTTTTAATATTAATTATTTTGTTATTACCTTTATTAAATCATTCAAATTCAAATCCATCTTTATTATGTGTTTCTGTTCATAATACATTGATACGTATTTAATTTTTAATTATAAATTTCATTTCCTGTGAAGACGATATTTTACTTATTTTTTATATTATTTGAGGACTCAATATACTTGCTAAAAAGTCTAACAATAACCCTCAAATAACAAAGCATGATCATGTAATGATTCTAAAACGACTAAAAATATAGAAAAAAACAACAAAAATAAGAATATCCCAAAACCAATTTAATTGTTTTCACTTACTATAACTTAAATATACCATATTTTGGTACAATTCAAATCACACCTCTATCAACCAATTAAAATATAGTCTATCAACTTATTTACCGTAAATAAAAAAACTAACATAAAACAAATTATAGTCAATTAAGAATGATTTAATCCAGATCACCTATTAGTAACATTCAAAGGTTAAAAGAGAAACAATAAAAAAAATAGTTTAAAAAAATTATAAATTTTAAAAATAAATAACTAAATAATTAAAAAAAATTATATATTTAAACTTACCTTATAATTTTAATATTTATTTTTTATAAACATCCTTACTTGTCGCAACCGGGGTCGCTACCGGGACGGCGGTCCAAAAATAATTTCTTTTTTGAAAAATAATAGGGTCGCCATCATAATTTATTAAAGGAAAAACTATGAAAACCAAAAAAAGTCAGATAAGGCAAGTTTGCAAAACCGGATTTAGAGTCTGGGAATCGGTTACGTGTGGGGAAGGTACTAGCACCCTACAACGCCCGCCCTAAGGCCGTACCTTTAATTAAACAAGTAAAATAAAAGAGTGTGATTTTTAGAAATATTTATTTTTCCCAAAAAAACAGAAATAGAATGCAAATAACAACAAATAAAAATATATTTTTTTTTTGAATAGGGGACCTGACAAGGATTTGACCTCGCTCTTACGTATCTCTATACAGGATAGAAAATCAGGGTACACTTAGTTCTGTTCTTGGGTATTTGTGAGGGGCGTTTTCGTCGAGATGTGGTTCTTGTAGGGTTCGCTGAAGGGTTTCGAAGCTTGCATTTTTTCCGTGAGTGATATTTGGTTTGTGTATTTAGAAAGTGGGGTTAACATGGCATAGAAGGTGGGTTGGTTGATGATTATTGGAATGGAATGGAAAGGTGATAGAGGTTCATGATGGGATGTACAGTAGAGATGCAGGGCAAAAACACAACGCAGAAACATTGTGGAATTATGCGTTCATGGAGATGCATGTTGATGAAATAGGAATAATTGTGAGTGCTTTTTATTTTATGCCATGAATGAATGTACAAGCAAAAAGGAAAAAAATATACCTGGTGCCTAGTCTTTTCTTTGTCAGCGTGCTTTTTTTCTTTTCTCTCTTCTCAATATTCTCTCTCGTTCTCTTTTTTTTTTCACAAAAAAATCTCCGTCCTTTTCTTTTTCTTCCTTTGACTAATATATCTCTTTTTCTTTTTCATATTATTTTAATTGATATTTTTTTTAAATGGCAGTAGTTCAGTTCAGGGAGTTACCACTCTTTAACTCATTCATATTTACTATTTTTAATTGTTTTAAAACTAATATTAAAGATGAATCTACCCAGGAATGAGACTTAAATCATTTTTCAACGGTAATAATCCATTATTTATTATTAATTTTATTTTTTTATTTAAGTGGAGAACGTGGGTTGTTATCTGCGGTTTCAAAATTATTATTTGCAAATATTTCTCTTTTTTTTTGTTTTTTAAAAACAAATACGTGGAGTTAGGGAGTGAGAACATTGGGTCTACTGCCATTGACTTATTCTTTTTATTATTATTTTTATTATTTATTTATTATCTTAAAGGTGCAAATCAAGTAAGCAGTTTGAAAGCAGTTTTTTCTTCTTTTTTTTATTATTTATTTTCCTTTTTTAATATATATATATATATTTATTTATTTAATCATTAATTATTTAATATTTAATATTATTATTTTTTATTTTCGTTTTTTAATCATTATTATTTTTAATTATTATCTTTTAATTATCACATTTTTTAGTTTTCTCTTAATGGAAAAAATTCAATATATTTTTAATTACTATTTTTTTTCTTTCAACAAATTTTTAATAGACTGATCTTATTATTTTTTTTATGAATTTTATTTTAAAACTTTATTCATAGAATATAATGGACCAAAGCCTCTCTTTTTTTATTTAAATGACAAAGTATAATAAAGCTAAATAACACGCACTTTTATTTCAATTTTTATATTGTTTTATAATCTGAAATAATTTATTTGTCGGGACGAAATTGGGTGTTCACATTACTAAACCAGAAGAAACAGATCTTAATATAGAGAGAATATAATATGCAATATTAAATAATCAATTAAATTTAAATATGGCAAATAAATATGTAATTTTACATGTTTACTCTCTCTTTTACGCAAATATAAAAATTTTATTTGACATTAACTAATCTCCTCTCACGAGATTGACTTGTTTTTGTTGTGCATTTATTTAGATAACATTTTCTAGGTATAGTTTACAACACATTTATCACACAATGAGAAATCTACAGTATCATGTCTCTCTCAAAACAAAAATGCATATACACATTAACATCAATAGTTATTAATGATTCACATGGATTGCTTCCCCTTTAACGAAGCCTACTCACATGATTATTGTACTTTTACAAATACAATTAATCCTCACCACTTAATTTCCCTTGCAATGAACTGTGCATAAACTAATTTTATTTTTTAAAAAATATTATTTTTCTTTCTTAGTTCATTTTTCTTGTTGGAGAAGTGTTTGCCGAAAAAAGTACTCAAACCCGATTCCAACATAATGAATGTAAAGCGTTTCTTATAAATGGATGGAGAACTTTTGAGTTTGCACAATGTGTTTGGCTGTTTATGCAGTAACTTCAAAATCTTAGCCTCCCTTGGGGTTTTTCAGAGTCAGCCTTTGAAATATATTTTCATCTTTAATTCTAATTTTGATCGGTTGAATTTTTATTTTATTTTTTGTTTTGTCTCTAATTTGAACCAAATTAAATTGATCACATTCATTCAGCTAGTTCGGATTAATTGAATTTATTAAAACAATAAAAATAAAATTGAAAAGTGATAAAAAGGAAATTGATGTTGAAGTAATGCAAACTGGTGATATTTTTCTGCCTCAGTCTCAACGAAGTATACTAAATTATTATCGTTAAATTATTTATTATTATTAATATTCTAGTTATTATTGTTATTATTAGTGTTAAATCTATCCGATAGATAAAAGCTAAAAACACAACTAAAATGCCAAACACTTTCCTTATATTGATATGATTTTAGTTTAAAAAAAGAAATTATTGTTGAATTAAGAAATGATTTCGCATGCTACTTGTTCAACATTCTTGATATAATTGTGCTCCAGATATTTTTTTTACTGTTACCGCAAAAAGCAAACTAGGATAAAATCAATGATGAAAAAGTTAAATAATGTTTTAATTAATAAGAAAAAAGTTAAAAAATAGTTAATAAATGAGTCTGGTATTCAACAATTTAGTAAAGAGTCATATTTCTAGTAAAGAAATAAATAATAATGGTCACTATAGCTTCTGTAACTTTAAAAGAGGAGTTTGAAAACTTTTTTCAAGTTATAACCTCAATACAAGGATGAGGCAAAACTAACTTAGAAGGAGAATCATTTCTGTCAAATCCATATATTTAAAACATAGATATCTATCATCCAAAGAGACCAATAATGTGGGAAATAGTCTCCCAACAACAATTAAATAAGAAGAATATTATAAAAAGAAGAAAACAAAATCTACCAACTATATTAAGGACATATATGAAAAGAAGAGATAATTTTAGATAACAAATAATATTAAAGGTTTGTTGGTCATTCTTGCCTTTTGTATGAGTTTGTATGTATATAAAGGGAAAGTCTACTTTAAAGAGAGCAGTAAAGCAATTTAGAATGTGGTTTGGAGTTATATGTACTGTAAAATGTTCTCTGAAAAATAAAAGTTTCCAATTACGCTTCAATCTCTTGTAATATTTTTTTTATCATATGTTAGTTTTACAAAATGATTTCCCATTATCTGATATACTACTTGTTCTACATTGTCAATATTGATATGATTGTGTCGATAATCACAAGATGAGTGGTCCAAATTTCCAAAAAAAAAACACAAGACAAAAATCAATGGTGAAAAAGTTCAATAATGCTTTAATACACAAATTAGCAAAGAGTCATTATTTCTAGTAGAAAAATAAAGAATACTGACAAATATAGCTTCTGTAACTTTAAAAGAAGAGTTTGGCAAGACTTTTGAAGTTGCAACCTCAACACAGGGATGATCAGGCAAAGCTAGCATAAAAGGAGAGTCAATTCTATCAAATCCATATCTTCAAAATATAGATATGTATTATTGAGATGGACTAATAAAAAATGTCGGCAATAAACTCCCAACAGTAATTAAATAAAAAAATTATTCAAAAAAAAAAAGAAAAAAAAAAGAATCTACCGACAATATTAAGGACATATTCAAAGAAAAGAAATAGTTTTAGATAACAAAGAACATTAAAGGTTTTGTCGGTCATTCTGGTCTTCTGTATGAGTTTCTATGTGTATATAAGGAAAGTCTCATTTGAAAAGAACCAAAGCAATTTAGGGTGTGTTTTCAGAGTTATATGTCTTGTACAATGTTCTTTGAGAAATAAAAGTTTTCAATTTTGCTTCAATCTCTTGTAAGATTTATTGTCATATTTTAATTATAGGAAATGATTTTGCATTATTTAATATGCTACTTGTTCTACATTTTCAACATTGATATAATTGTGCCCGTAATGACAAGATGAGTGTTCCAATTTTTTTTTTACTATTATTGCAAAAAAAAAACCAACACAAAATCAATGGTGAAAAAGTTAAATAATGCTTTAATCAATAAGGAAAAAAATTGAAGAATAGTTAGTGAACGAATTTGTTACTCAACAACTTAGTAAAGAGTAATTATTTCTAGTAGAAAAACCAAGAATAATGGCCATTATAGCTTTCTTAATTTTAAAACAGGAGTTTGACAATACTTTTCAAGTTATAAACTCAATATAAGGATCAGGCAAAGCCAATTCAGAAGGAGAGTCATCTCTATCAAATCCAAATCTTCAAAATATAGATATGTATTATTGAGATGGACCAATAGAAAATGTGGGCAATAATCTCCCAACAACAATTAAATAAGAAGAATCTTGCAAAAAGAAGAAAAAAATCTACAACAATATTAACGACATATATGAAGAAAAGAGATAGTTTTAGATAACAAATAATATTAAAGGTTTGTTGGTTATTTCGGGTATGGGTTTGTATGTGTATATAGAGAAAGTCTAGCTTGAAGAGAGTAGCAGAGCAATCTAGAGTGTGTTTTGTAATTATATGTCTTGTAAAATGTTCTATGAGAAATAAAAGTTCTCAATTACACTTCAATCTCTTGCAATATTTCTTGTCATATTTTAGTTCTACAAAATTATTTCCCATTATTTGATATACTACTTGTTTTACATTTTCAACATGGATATGATTGCCTCAATAATCACAAGATGAGTGGTCTAAATATTTGTCTTGCGAAAAAAACACAACAGGATAAAAATTAATGGTGAAAAAGTTCAATATGCTTTAATCAATAAGAAAAATTAAAGAATTAAAAAATAATAATTCTTCTGTTGAAGAGTCTATTACTCAACAAATTATTAAAGAATCATTATTTCTAGTAGAAAAACAAAGAATATTGACCAATATAGCTTATGCAACTTTAAAAGTGGAGTTTGTCAAGATTTTTCAAGTGGCATAGTCAACACAAGGATGATTGGCAAAGCCAGCTCAGAAGGAAAGTCATTTATGTCAAATTCATATCTTCAAAATATAGATATGTATTATTGAGATGGACTAATAAAAAATGTAGGGAATAAACTCCCAACAATAATTAAATAAGAAGAATTATTCAAAAAAGGAAAAAAAATATTAAGGACATATTCGAAGAAAAGAGATGGTTTAGATAACAAAGAACATTAAAGGTTTTTCGGTCATTCTGACCTTTTTTATGAGTTTCTATTTGTATAAGTCTCATTTAAAGAGAGAATCAAAGCAATTTATAGTGTGTTTTTGGAGTTATATGTCTTGTAAAATGTTCTATGAGAAATAAAAGTTCTCAATTTTGCTTCAATCTCTTATAAGATTTATTGTCTTATTTTACAAAATGATTTCGTATTATCTGATATGCTACTTGTTTTACATTTTTCAATATTGATATGATTGTGCTAGTAATGATAAGATGAGTGGTCTAAATATTTTTTTACTGTTATTGCAAAAAGTAAACCAACATAAAATTAATGGTGAAAAAGTTGAATAATGCATTAATCAATAAGGAAAAAAATGAAGAATAGTTAGTGAATAAGTTTGTTATTCAACAACTTAGTAAAGAGTCATTATTTCTAGTAGAAAAACAAAGAATAATGGCACTATAACTTATGTAACTTTAAAAGAGGAGTTTGACAAGACTTTTCAAGTTGTAACATCAACACAAGGACCAGGCAAAGCTAGCTTCCAAGGAGAGTCATCTCTATCAAATCCATATCTTCAAAATATGGATATGTATTATTGAGATGAACCAATAAAAAATGTGGGGAATAATTTGCCAACAACAATTAAATAAGAAGAATCTTTCCAAAAGAGGAAAAAAAGAATCAACCAACAATATTAAGGACATATCTAAAGAAAAAAAATATAGTTTTAGATAACAAATAATATTAAATGTTTGTTGGTCATTCTGGCCTTTTGTATGGATTTATATGTGTATATAGGAAAAATCTAGTTTGAAGAGAGCAACAAACCAATTTAGAGTGCATTTTGGAATTATATGTCTTGTAAAAATATTCTCGGAGAAATAAAAGTTCTCAATTACGCTTCAATCTCTTGTAATATTTTTTTGTCATATTTTAGTTCTACAAATTGATTTTCGATTATATGATATCCTACTTGTTCTACATTTTCAATATTGAATGATTGTGTTGATAATCACTAGATAAGTGGTCCAAATATTTTTCTTGTTGTGATTGCAAAAAGCACAACAAGATGAAAATCAATGGTGAAAAAGTTCAATAATGCTTTAATCAATAAGAAAAAAAATATTAAAGAAATTAGAGAATAATAATTCTTTTTTTTTAAAAGTCTGTTACTCATCAACTTAGTAAAGAATCATCATCTCTAGTAAAAAACAAAGAATATTGGCCAATATAGTTTTTACAACTTTAAAAGAGGAGTTTGACAAGGCTTTTTTAGTTGCAATATCTACATAAGGATGATCAGGCAAAGCCAGCTCAAAAGGAGAGTCATTTCTGTCAAATCCATATCTTCAAAACATAAATAAAAATATGTATTATTGAGATGGACCAATAAAAAATGTTTGCAATAAACTCATAACAGTAATTAAATAAGAAGAATATTTAAAAAAAAAGAATTCACCAACAATATTAACAATATTAAGGTCGTCCAGAAGAAAATAGATAGTTTTAGATAACAAAGAATATTCAAAATTTTTTTGATCATTATGACATTTTGTATGAGTTTCTATGTGTATATATGTAAAGTCTCATTTGAAGAGACCACCAAAACAATTTAAAGTGTGTTTTTGAAGTTATATGTTTTGTAAAATGTTTTATGAAAAAAAAAAGTTTTCAATTTCGTTTTAATCTCTTGTAAGATTTCTTGTGATATTTTAATTCTATAAAATGATTTTCCATTATCTAATATGCTACTTGTTCTATATTTTTAATATTTATATAATTGTACCGGTAATCACAAGATGAGTGGTCTAAATATTTTTTTTATTGCGAAAAGCACAACAATAATAATTCTTGTAGTTTGTTACTTAACAACTTAGTAAAGAGTTATTATTTGTAGGAGAAAAACAAAAAATAGGTCACTACATTATTTCTAGTAAAAGAACTATTATATTTATCAGGGTCTTGGGAATATTTTTAGATGTTTGTTTAAAAAATGGAGAAAATCACCATTTTGGGTGAGAACAAGGGGAGTAGAAATTGCTAATTAATAGCAACACCTAGACAGATAGTTTTCCACATTCCATGGTTTGATTATTCCTCTATAGTTTAAGTTTAATAATAATAAAAAAAGAGTTTGGGTGTGGAAAGTCATGAATTGAAATGCATTATTGTTGGTGGTGGGTATTTATTGTTATTGTTTGATTAATGAGAAGACCGTCACCGTAAAGTAAAATGTAGCAACCCTAATGGCATGAACTTGCCACAAAATTCTGGTGATCTATTTGAAAACACTTCTTTCCTACATATACCATAGTCCCATGCTTTAATATTAATACTAGTCAATCAAAACTACATAAGACTCACCTAAGTATTAAATGCATTGTCATGTCTTTCTCTATATTGCATATATTATGGTTGAACAAAGACACTTCGTAGGCCTGCACTCTCATCACACATCGCTGTCTACAGCTGTGTTATTCATAACAAAGAAATTGAACCCTTTTGCTTCCGACTGGTTGAAAATCTGAACCTGCTAGCTGCCACAAGCACAATATTTGAAATTTAGAACTTCTCCAACCCAGCTTCACAATCTTTGCATAGGCACTTCATTGTTATGTAATATTTATGAATATTCATTTTTTTTATTTCAATCATAAAATTAAACTTAAATTCTTAACATAAATTGTCCTACAATTAATCCCATAATATCTTTTCTATTAAAAATTAAATATTATCTCATATATTTCTTATAAGTACATTACTATTTATCTCTTACAAAAGGAATTGTAAAAAGAACCCTAAGAAGTATTTTTCTTTTATCACCTCCTTTTCACTGATCCTCTCACTTTTATTTTATCTCCCTCCTCATTTATGTTCCTACCTACTTTAAAGAACTAGTTCTGGGTAGCCATGTCAATCCTGTCCAATAGTGCAAATGAGAATATTAGTTTAAGAATATAAAAAATTCGTTAGACATAGAAATATATGGAAAGCAAATACAACAGACATGCAAATTAGTTCCTCGTAGTGTATTTAGATGGATATGTTTTATAGGATAGTTCTTTTCTATAAATTTTTTGAAATGTTTTATAATAAAGATGTGTTGTTTTGATAAGAATTTAATAGAAATTAAAAATAACTTAATTTTTTATATTCTTTTTTATTTTACGTTTATGTTTCTTTTCTCCAGCCTTTTTTTTTTTTTTTTTTTTTTTTGTTTTTTTTTTTTTTTTTTTTTTTTTTTTTTTTTTTTTTTTTTTTTTTTCATTTCATTCGATCTTTCTTTTTCATTCAATCTTTATTTATATATTGTTTATTCGATTATTTTAAAATATCATTGGTTGTTTTGAAATCAGGATGGCGTGTCATTTAACATTTCTCTTCAAACTCAATATGCATTAATATGAAATATTGAGAATTTGGCAGTGAATAAATAAAAATGTTTGATAGAGTGAGATTTTGTAAATAAATAAACAATGTGCATAGATGAATAAATGAAGAACAACGTGATGGATCCATGTTGAAGATGATGGTGAATGAAATCTCAGTCAATTTTCAATTTTAATATGCTTAGTATGTTTACTGAAATACTAAATTATAAACAATTTGAATAATATTCTTATTGTCACAATACATTATTATACATAATAATGGTTGGTTTAAAAATAGAAACACGTGTTATAAAAAAGCCAACACAGTGTAGAGTTTCCAAGAAAAAAAAAACTTATAGTAGATTTTTACGACTAATAAGATTACTAACCTAATCAACATCAGAATAAGCATACAATTTAAAAAAAAAAATAACTAAGAAAAAAGATTTTAAAACCGTAAAAATGCAGAGACTACTACTTAAAACACTTTAGAAGCATATGCAACTTCAATCCCAAAAGAAATAACGAGAGACAAAATTTTTCACTTCAAACTATTTTGTTAATTGTAACTTTAACTCTACAATCTCATATATATTATCTTTATTTGTTATCATGTTGTCAAAAAGAGAAAAATATGACCATAAGATGTAATATTTTGAACTAAAGAAAAATTACAATCACTGGAACAAAATTTAAGAGATGTAATAAATGTGGAAAACTTCTCAAATCAAATCCAAGAACTTGTTTAAGACTATAGAGAGAGTCTTTCTTAACTCACACCTCTTTTAAATTATGAGAAACACGTGGATAAGACGTATGTAAACTTCTCTTAGATCATCATTTAAGAAAATACTTTTAACACTCATATGAAAAATATCTCACTAATGAATAAAGGCAATAATAATAATAAGAATTTATCTTAGCAACCAGGAGAAATTTTTTTTATAATCAAGGCCATATTTCATATAAAATTCTTTAGCAACTAAACAAGCTTTATAACACTCAATAGACCGTTTAATTTTATTTTAATCTTTTAAATCCAGTGGGAGCTAATGACTTATTCTCCTAGAAGAAGAGATATTGAGTTCAAAGTAGTTGTTCTATATAAATCAAAAAGTTCCTCTTGCATAGTCTTTTGTCGAAGTGGATTAAGGATATAGAAGGAGAACTTAAACAAATTATGAATTATAAGGAAAGGAAGAAGAATAAAAAATAAATACACAAAATCTAGTAAGTGGATGGACTTATGAATACATGAGGATAATGAGGAGGTGGAGGATCAAGAATCATATGAGATTCTTAGGAAGTCATAGGGATGTTTGAGCTTTAGTAGTACAAATATCATCCCTACAATTCTCAATTTCAAGATTGCTTACAACATTCTCAATTATAATTTAAGTTTTTTTTGTAGTGTTTGGAAAAGTATTAATACAAATAAGATCCGACCTTGTGGGGCTTTGAGAGTTAGACAAATTTGAATAATGAAATGTGTTCAAAGAAAATAATATGGTGAGAAATATGGAGTTTGTAGTTGATAGGATCATAACAACAATAACCCTTTCGAGTATTTTATAATAACGAAAAATACATATTGCAAAACACGAGGACAAAATACATAAATGAGAAACAAAACAGGTGGAACAAGAAACTTTTAAGCATACAACTTTTGAAAAGGAGACATATCTTAGATAAGAGAAGATGAAATTCAATTAATAACAATGACAATAATAAGATAACATCACCTAAAAATTCATGAGAAACTGAAAAAGAGAATAGAAGAAAACAAGTAGTTATAACGATGATTTCTTTCAACAATTTTGTTAAAAATATCAATACAATAACTTTGATGATTGATACTATTACGGACAAATAATTCATAAAATTTATTAGAGACGTACTTATCTAAATTATATTATTCAAAACATTCACAATAAAAAAAACATCAGTTACAAATAAAAAGATTTTTACTGATAAATTTTAACATCAGAAAATTTGAAAATTAAATTACCAACAGATTTATTAACGAATATATATCATAATTTGTTAATTTATCTTTAAACAAATTTGAATATCTAAAACGAAAATATCCTCGATCAAAATATCTGGAGTTAAGAAAAATACTTCAGAGACGCCTTAAAGCTGCCGGACTGCAATCAAAAACTTCATATTTAACACTTTATAAAAGTATTAATTTTCTTAGTATTGATTATAAAAATTCTATACCTTCTTTTATTATAAAGTTAAAGTTAGATAATTAAGAAGAAAGAAATAATGAGGAGAACTGGATCAATATAAAGACAAGCTGAAGTAACCATAACATAGACATGTCAAGAGAAACTCTTAGAATAGCAGAATTTTTTTTGGCTTCTCCTTTGTGAGCATGAGGTGAATAATCTGTTTATTTGATTTTAACAAATTTAATGCAACTTTAGTTTTTCCATAATCACATTACAATAAAGTAGAATTTTAACTAAACAATAAGAGCAGACATTAATTCAGTTATAACTGATTTGACAGTAAACATAGACTCACATCTTTCATCTTTTACATGTAGTAAATATAAATATATCAGATGGAATTCAAATATTATAAAACTTGGAGTTAGTGACTGAGAAGGGAAAAAAATGAATGGAAGAATAGCGTTTAATTCGTTCTTCAGTGTAACACTAATACATATTTTAGTTTCCTTTAATTAAAATATATAACCATAAATGTGGGCTCTAAGAAAAAGGTTCTTATTAAATGTGGGCTCTAAGAAAAAAATGAATGAAAAAAACAAATTAAATTGATTCTGTGGGCTCTAAGAAAAATAAAAACTTGGCAACTACTACAAGAATAAGAACCTTTCATATTTGACATTATGCTTATTATTTGTGAAATATGCTTCATTCAAATGCTACAATCTATAATTTTTGTTGTAATAATGAAAAAAAAAATTAAATACTGTCACAGATTCATATTCTATTTTCTGTTTACTAAAACTAATTTTAGTTTGAAATTCTAACTATAAAATATTTTTAATATTTTTTGTTTATTCAATGTGAAACTATTGAAATTTCTGTTTATTCAATAGTTTGATCAAATTCCTTCTAATTTTTTTTCTTACAACAGGTAAACAGAAGTTTTATTATTTTAAAAATTACAATTTGGATTTTATTTATTTAATATGATAAAGAATTATTTTTTTAGTAAAAATAGCATCTCACTCTTTTCTTCTTGTAGAACTTGTATAAATATTTTTTTAATTATTCTAAGAATCATAATCATAAATATTTATGATTTTTTATTTTCTCTAAGATGTCAGTTCATAGTATATTTGGAATACAACTAAGGAATGAACTCGAATTTGTACGTGAACAGTGGTTCGAATTTCATGGACTCATGGCCCAATTTAAACTAGCTCTATATTTCTAGGACTGCATGCCCAGACCCAAAAGAAGAAAAAGAAATTGGGCTTAAAAAATAAACAGACCTTTCATGTTTGTGGGAATAAATTTATAAAAGATTTCAAATTTTTTAAATTACACAGAACTTTATAAGAAGGGTTTGATTTTGGAGACAATTTTGAGAAATTCAGAATGGCAGTGTATTCTGACATACTGGGATCTAATTTAAAGATATAGGTTCTTATATAAAATCAGGTACATATCCATGACAAACAGCGTTTATAGAATAATTGAATAGAATAATTGAATAGGAGAGAATCTCACTTTGAAACTCAAACTATGTTTTTAACAAAAGAATTAATTACAGGAAATCTATTACAACAATTATAGATAACTGAAAATAACATTCGTACAACAAAAACGAAAAGGAATAGTAAGAAATATCACAACATTCAAATACCCATATAATTATAAATTTTTTAAAGAATTCAATTGTGCCCATAGATGATGTTTTTTTTTTTTTTTTTTTTTAAGGTTTT
>Ga0209700_108052_pt1 | contig 14019 bp, 9 predicted proteins | sample SiratroredBW_FD_187528 | JGI IMG/M metagenome (GOLD analysis project Ga0209700, IMG submission 187528) | Root nodule microbial communities of legume samples collected from California, USA - Siratro red BW (SPAdes) (version 2) | ecosystem: Host-associated > Plants > Roots > Nodule | place: USA... | reverse complement strand
CCATTGTTAGTTATAAGTTTTTTTTTTTTTTTATCTTGAATTCTGCCTCATTTTCTACCATGACTTTCCAATCTTAAAAGTCTCAAATACTTCTTACTTATGTTTCAAAAAGTATATCCATACTTTACTAAAATGATCATCAATAGAAATAGTAAAGTATTCCTTCCCACTAATGGATGAGACAATTATTAAACCCCAAAGTGAACAAGCACATGTTTCTTCTCCTTCTAGGTTCTTCAACTTGTTTAAAAGCTAACTCAATTGTGCTTTCTAAGTATATAGTCTCCACATATGTCCATTTCTGCTAATTGAAGACCTGGTAGTTTATCCTTTGAGTGTTTGATCTTTATCTCTTTCTCACTCATACGGAGTAATTTTTGGAGTAGTAGATTAGCATTTTCATTTGTTGCAACTTAAAACCTTTTTTTACCATGCGCAACTGTCATTGCATCTTTTAAAATCTTCACCAATAATCGACATGGAAGACTGTTGTGTAACCACTAGCCAATTGACCTATTGTCATTAAGTTCTTAATTAAATTAGGTATATGTCTAGCATTTTTCAATTACCAAACAAGCTCTTTCAACGTAATTTTTGTCAAACCTTTCAACAATATCATAGGATTTTTTATTATCAAGGTAAACTCAAGATTATCAAAGACATAATTCTCAAAGAATTATCTCTAAGAAGTAGCATGAAGAGATGCTCCAAAATTTAACACCCAAGATTCTTCCTTGCTTTCTAAAGAACATATTAACACGTTGTAACCTTCTGAGGTGGAGGTAACATTTATGTAAACCTTTCCCTTTTTTATTCTTTAATACAATCTTGCACTAAGTTTTATAATGTCCAACCTTTCCACAATTCTAAGACTCAATGGTCTTCGAGTTAGGAAATTTTGATAATTCCTACATTTGGATCTCTTGTGGTCTTTTGGTTTGTCACACCGATATCCTTTAACTAAATTTTTTCCTCTTGATTCTATATGTAAAGGTGAAGAGCTTGACAATTCACCCAACTCTCTTTATTGAATCTTTTCATTGAGAATTAAATCACGAACGTTGTGAATTTTTAATTTATTACTTTTTAAAGAACTATTTATGGTTGTGACAATAACATTTCAACTTTCCAATAGAAAAGACAAAAGTATCAATGTTTGTATTTCTTCATCAAATTCAGTTCCAACAGAACTCAATTGGTTTGGAATTATATTGAGTTCATTGAGATGTTGTGTTGATATGTCTTCTGTCATTTATAAACTAAACAACCACCACATCAAATGGACATTGTTTGAGGTTGATGAATTTTCATGCATACAGGAAAGAGTCACCATACGACTCGCTATGGTTGATAATATTAGATGGACAATTCAGAGGGTTTGCCTATCAAGAAGAGCTCAATTTTCATCCTTAATACCCTTTATTTTTGTTTTGTAGTTTGAAATTTAGCAATAAATATGTTGTTTTGTGGTTTGAAATTAAAGTTCTCTCCTTAATTGTAGGCATGATATGAATAGGAGGTTGGGAAACTTATATGTTTTTCCATTGTTTTACATATGATTAACATTCATAAACTTTGTCTGTAAATTTGGTTCTCTCCTCCGTAAAAAGATCTCTCAAACATAACACATTCTCTCATCAATAAAGAATTTTGTTTTCTTTCCTTCTCTTTTGTTGCTATTGAGTTATGAGAGTTTTGAGCGTATATATCTGTAAGGTTTATTTGTATTTGGGATAGTAAGAAGTCTATAAACTTCATTTGTAATCTCTATTGTATTTTTGATGTGTAGATGTAGGCTATACGTTGAGCCAAATTTTATTGTCATTTTATTCACACTCTTTCGCTAATATTATAACTTCTAAATACACAAAAGTATCATCTAGTAACTTCTTATGGTATACACAACTATCATAATTACTTCTAGAGTAATGAATCATGATCAATCATAAAAGAATCAAATCTTTTATACCATTGTCAAGGAGAATAAAAAACACCTGCAAAATGATATAAAAGATTTAATTATTTTATGATTGATCATGATTACTCAAGAAATAATTATGATAGTTGTGTATATCATAAAAAGTTACTTTATGATACTTTTATGTATTTAGAAGTTATAATTTTAACATAAGAGTGAATAAAATAAAAATAAAAGATGGTTCAACATATAGCCTATATCCACCTATCAAAATTCTATGATTGATATAAAAATACAACGAGATTACAAAAAGAAGTTTATAGACTTCTTACAATCCCAAATCCAAATACACCTCACAAATGTATATGAACAAAACTCCCGTAACTCAATAGCAACAAAAGAGAAGGAAAGAAAACAAACTTCTTTATTAATGAGAAAATACATTATGTTTGAGATGATGATTTTACATAGGAAAGAAACAAATTTATACGCAATGTTTACGAATGTTAATCATTTATAAAATAATGAAAAAACATCGAATTTTCCTAACGTCTTATTTTATAGAAAGCCTACAATTAAGGAGAACACTTAAATTTCAAGCCAAAAGACAATATAGTTGTTTTCTTTGACTTAGAGCTTGAGGAGCTCAATGTTAAGACAACTTTCTACGTGGTGATATAGAAGAACAAATATTCACATTTCTTAATAGAGTGACATCACATTTCCTAGTTTTAAACAATGTAACATTCACCTCTCTTATTTTATTTATATTTAAAAAATTGTTTATAAAAGATTCTTTAATGATTATATTTAAACCTTTAATTTTGTTTTCACGATCTTTAATTGAAGTTATAGTTAATATAATATTTTTAAATAAAAGAAATGAGTATTACTTTACTAAAATTACAAATGAGGTAAATTTATTTATTAAAAGTATAAGAAATGTGAATGTTTATTCTAAAACTCCTATTGTATTTAATAAACTCACAATTTGTTTTTAAAATTTTAATATCCAAATCATTTTTGATAGATTTTATTTGTTTAAAAAAAAAAGGTTGAACAACCTACTACTTTCTTTTATAATTTTAATTTTACAAATATATTTTAAATAAGGTATATATTAATTTACTAATTACATTTTAATTTTAAAAAATATGAAAGAATAACTATAAAAAAAAATTATAAAAATTGAGGATAAATTATATTTTTTTATCTAAATATATAAGTTCAAGTTTTAAATTTAATTAATATTATAATTTAGTTGGGACTTATGGATTCAGTCCACTACTTAAGAGTCATTCAATCACAAGATTTCATAGCTCGGTTTAAATATTCTTTTATTTATTTTATAAAAACATGAACTATTTTATTTTACTTTACAATGCTGTTTAATTATATTTGACTTTAATTTTTAGGATAGGCAATTGCTTCCTACACCCCCATCAAATTTTGAATATTTGAGTTATATCCTTGAAAATTTAGATGAAAGAGGAATTCCATTGTCGTTGGCGGTGGACTGAGAGGGCTCCATCTCTTACCTCTTAAACCATCCAAAGCTGTCTGGCACCAGTCACCAAAGCACCAGCGCCACCACCTACTACAGTCATCACCACCGGAAAACCTCAGCCCACCGCCAATCACATTCAACCTCACCCTTCGTATAAATCTTTCAAGGGCATAAGTGAAATATTTAAAATTTGATGGTACAGAAGCAATTGCCTTTAGGATATCTTAATGTAAATTACAATTTTAACAACTGCCAATATAATTCTTTATATTTAGATAAAAATATTTGACAGTGAAGAAATTTAAGTTTTCCAATAATGACGTAACAATCTATTCTTAAAATTATAAATTCATAATTGTAGTTTTATTTTACTTTTTGTAATTTATTTCCTTAATTTTTAATAATTTTTATTTCTGATTTTATTACACAATTTTAATCTCTTAAATTTTGGTTATTGGTAACCGTATTCATTTTCAGATTAAAAAAAGTTGTCGTCATCAATTCAGTAATTCTCTTCAATTCTTTGAAAAGAAATTAAAAATATGGCGTTTCCTCTCAATCTTATTGTCCTATATAAAGCAACAAAAGAAAAACTATAAATAATTAAACTAAAATTGAACAAGGTTATGGATAATTAGAAATCAAAGAATCAAAATTGTATACAAAATTCAAAAAACTAAACTTGATAATTAAAATTAACTAAAACTACGAAAAAAATAGAAACTAAAATTAGAAATAGGACCAAAATTATGAAATTATAAGATCTTATCTTATGCTTGGATCAATTTGGTTGCTTATTGTCCCCGTAGCTGTCTTAATTCTCTTAACACCTTCAAATGCTTTTTATAAATTCAATTTTCAAGATTCAACCCCTTTTATTTTATAAGTTTATTTTGTGATAATTTTGGTTCTCATTAGTTAATCCCTCCAACATATAAAACATTGTTCCAAATGGTTGTAACCTCTGCAAGACACAATAATTTGGCATATTATAGGCAGCAGGGGTCAAAACCAATGGGGTGAGATTCCTATGGAAGCCATCTCAACAACATAAGAAATGCTTTGATTGGTATTGAATACAAATGAATGGGGATATCTTTTATATAAAGATCATCAACCATCAATGTTTACAATAATATGCCTAAAATCTTATTGTTCAATAATATACAAGTAAACTGTAGAATATACTATCATAGTTCATAGGCCACTAGTCCCATCTACTTTTCTGAGTCTTTCTAGCAAAGGCAATCTTGAAAGCAACTTTAACTGGGATGTTGAGCCGCATTCTGCAACAGTTATAGTTTCCCTAGTGACTTCTTATTATCCTGAACAGTTGCCCATGAATCAAAGAAAGAAAATATTTGAGATTTGTTAAGCATCCAGTGCATAACGATGAGAAAATGCTTTACGTAATTACCTTCCCAATCGAGAGAGTTCAGGTTCTGCCAATAGCATATCTTGAAGCGGTTTCATGTCAACTCGTTTATCGCCAGAGCTATAAGAACTACAAGAAATGTGATTGATGTTTTAGTTAAAGGATAGCATATATGAAAAGTGTTTGTGTTGTGTCTGTCCTTGTGAGTATTTACATAGGCTGTTATGAAAGCTAGCTTTGAGTTTGATCATTAAATTTTTTTTTTTTTGAACAGCGAAGAATTAAAATTAATAGAAACACTTAAGAGGTGTTCCTATCTGAGAGACTAAAACAAATAAATTACGGTGTTCCTATCTGAGAGACTAAAACAAATAAATTACGGCCAATCACATATAGTCCCATCAACTACAGATACATTATATAAAAACAAAACTCATCAAGCCCAATACTATCCTATAGGGCTAATAAAGAACGGTAAGATATAAAGTATGTATAGTTTCTAAATCATCAAGAGATAAGCATAATTCATCGCATGAACAGTCATCAATGTTTTTGGAGATGAGAAAACCAAATAGCTTAAAACTTTTGAGAGAGTTGATACAACTACAAGATGAAGAAGAAATAAATAAAGCTTACCCATAAATCTGATGCAAAGAAAGTAGCCTGTGGTGCAGTCTGTAGTCACTGCCAACGTAGGTTACAACTAAGCCACCTGCATCTGGGTGTGGCCAGCTTCGAGAGGTAGGAAATCGGAGTACAAAGGTACCAGGTTCTTGAAACCCTGCGGGACCTTGTAGTGAAGCTTCGGCTTCCTCCTTGGTTATGAACCCTTCTATCCACATAGGTGATGTGGAATTCCAGATAGGATTTATCCAGTCCCTTGATATTGTAAATGCCACGGGGTACAACCAACACCACAACTTCTCGAAGTTCTCTTGTGTTAGGTACTCTTGACATCCAGCCATCCTTCTCAGAAGATTTAGGTCCTACAATAAATGCAAAAAACTATGAGATTTCACAAGCAATTTTTCTGTGGTTCTGGTACTTTCAAAAAATCAGACAACTAATAACAGTATTTTTTTTCTCTTCCTATTTACTATTAGTTTCGTTTAGATTTCTAATAATGGTAAGAATGATAGGCTTCAACTGTGTACTTAGTCCTGAAAGGAAAGGCCAAGCTTTACCACAAGAAATTAAGCTCATCAGGGCAATATTTTGCCACTAAATTACAATGGCTGAATGCATAAGACTCGCAAAATGTTGTATTTAAGGCATTTTTAGTATTGGTAACCAGAAACCAATGTATGTGCCTTTGCAATGTAATGGTCATTACACAATTCTCCAGATGTCCAAATGATTTACGAACAAAGTATCTCGCATGAAACCAATTAATAAATATTTAGACATTTAGTAACTTTTATAAAACATAAGTAATTTTCCTCCAATAAGTAAAGGATACAAACCTGAGGTGAGAGAGACCTTGAACCGCAACAAGCAATCTTCATGAATTGCTCTTGAATTTCATACACTGCATTCTCCCAAGGAATGTGATGATTGTTTGGTGAGATCCCCTTCCATAGATTAGTTCCATCTTTTATCAATCTCTTGGCAATTAATATTTGGTTTCTGATATAGAAACAGAGCCAGTAGTTAAAAGGGAGAAAAAAGTTCTAGGTGATTGCAGTAGACGAAATAAATTATACTAAAAAAACCTTTTAAGAAAATAAACACGCATTTCCTTGAGAATCAAATAATTAGGATACAATCTGGGAACAAGAATAAAATGTATTTGCCATAACATTGAACTTGCATTTAGAGTTTATTGTGTTAAATCTTTTAATCAACTGAAACCAAGCAATAGTTCCAGATGTCAAGTTGCTATAGATGTTATAACTATTGTTTTTGAGAATTTAACAAAGCCATTCATGAGTCTTTGCCTGTTTAAGTTCTCAGGATACTTGATCATTGACATGGTATATAACAGACTCTAATTAACTGGTCAAGAAGAGTTTGATCCTCGCTGTCTCTCCCCCTCTCCAACTCTTACATATATATTTAAGCACATGGCAAAATTGGGTCTTTGCATTGTCTACACTTAAAGCCAAAAGGGCTCTTTCCAAGGGTTGTATGCTAGGTCGTCTTGGACTTTTTATTTAAGCCTAACTCAATCCCCAAATCTAACTCGTACAAAGAGTTACCCACACTCATAATGAAGTCATTCATGAACATTAAGATAACAACTTAAGCATTAAAATAGTTGGTTGATGACTGTTCTCATATGCAGTATCAGTAGTCAAACATAAAAAATATGAATACCAGAAGCGAGTATTACGTTTGAAACTGATAAGGACAAAACAGCTTAAGCTGAGAATTTATAAAGATATAACATTTGAAAAATAATCACCCATAAATATAATAGATTCTTGGTACAACTTTTACATTTACAAGCAATTACACCCATTAACCATCTCCTTAATGGGGGCACTAATGCAGTTATAAAATTGCTGCTAAATCACTCACCCATGATGCGAACATCCTGAATATTGTGACACATGATTAGCCAATTCTAAAATTTCTTTGTCAGAAGCAGAGGTAGCAATTTCCTTGAGTATGAGAGATCTCTCAGCCAAGCTCGCAAGGCAGTATTTAAAAATGATCATATCAGATATTGGATATCTTTTACTTGCCATACTATTTAAAGGTGAATCTCCCTCCCCTATACTCTCGGAATCAGATGGAGAATCACATGCTTCATTGAAGTTTGCAGGCTTTCCATCGGAGCTTCTTGGAAATTCATTTTCAACCTATTGACAATAAGTTTGCAGTGCCAATTAAAAGAAAATGATAACAAAGACCTACTTCAGAAAAGAATCTTTAAGAAAATAATTTAAGGAAAATCTGCAAAGGTTGACAAATTGGTCTTGTCTACACTTAAGTCCAGGTTAGATCACTATCGTTAAAATCTGAAGTATTAGATTAGAACATGGTCTAGCTGACAATATCAAATGGGCCTTGGAGAGAACATATTCAATGTTGGATATAATAAAAACCATTCCAAGGCGTTTTCCTTAATTTTTTAGCGTTAAAGATAGCCAACTGCTTGATACAATATAAAAGAATATTAGACCTATTGCTCAAATGACTTTTGCTGCGGCTTAATCTCTTGGATTAATTAAATCATAGCAAGTTTGAATTGGTCTGTGATTTCCAATACTTTGGCATTCACATGAGGTGGAATAATGGAGAAAATTAAAATAACCAAACTAAGAAGTCCTATCATGTACACTAAAACTAATTTTGTCAATGATGATCAATTCAGCCTCTGGTGTCAGTAGTAAACCTACTAGGAAGAGGATCCATTTATATAGCAAATAAGATTGAAAAATAAAACACCTGGTTAGCAGTCTGGACATGAGAGTTACATTCTTCATCAGGTTGCTCTAAGGTGGGGTCAGTCTTCACTGATACAGATATCTTGTCTTGACCAAGTCTAAACCGCTTCATTAGTGGATTGGCTTGTGCATCATGACCTGAACGCTGAAGTTCCAAGGACCCATCATCCAAAGCTGAAGATTGAGATACACTAGAGCAATTAAGAGCAGTTGACCTCTTCCAAACCAGAGTGGACAATCTTGTGTTACGGCTTCTGGAGATGCATCGAATTGGATGGGAGTATGTTTCAAGAAAAGGATAGTTTCCTAATTTTGTAACACAAAATCTAATGAGGAAGAACCTGTTATCACACTTGGATGAAAGCTGGCAAATGGGAGAATAGTTACATGGTGCCAAGGAATATTAGATTGAAATTACAAGTGCATAAATATCAGACTGAGAGCAGAGCTAATTCAAGCATACTACACTATGAATTCGAAATGAAACATGCTTATACGTTATGATACTGAAATTGCCTAAAAATACAAGGACGACACCATGTCAATAAAATTAACATATTATCATCTTTGGTTTCAAAGAAAGCATCACACCATGTACAACTTCCAAAAAGACCAACGAGCAACAGTGAAATGGATAAAAATAATAATTTTATATCATCATATTATACTTACTTCAAGGACTATGTTTTTCTAAATTTTCAAGGAAAACAATATAACTACATATAAAACCATAAATCATTGATAAGAAAGGCCCATGCAAAGCATAAATATGATATAGTTTCATTGGTTCACCTTTAGAACCATGCCTCATTGTGTCGCACAAGCCATAGAAATAAACAAAATGGCCCATGCATTAGACGTGTTTATTGAGAATTATGAACACATGTTATACAATTACTATTGATTGATTTTGTTGGAGATCCCACGTCATCTAGAGATATGGCCAAATTATAATATATAGGTACGTGTAAACCTCATCTTACTAAAACAGTTTTGTGAAGTTGAATTAGACTTAAATATCACTTTCTTAAGATGATATTAGAGCCATTACAAGTCTATCCTCACAAGGTGTTGGACCTCGTGTTATCCGTTATTGGGTTCCCCCAGTCTCATGCTTAAGATGTCCTGGCAAGGTGTGTCAAAGAGACCACATTGACTATAGATATGCCTAAATTATATAGTATATAAATAGGTACAAACCTCACTTTACAAGTTAATTTTGTGAGATTAAGTTAGGCAAACTCACTTACTAAAATGATATATAAATTATGATTCAGCCAAAATCATTAGTCGATGTGTGATCTCCAACACACTCTCTCATGCTAAGGAATGAACTGCTATATTGTGGGAATAGATATTTGTGGGTGGTCTAGCAAGAGCCCAATAGCAGGTGGTACAATAACCCTAATGAAGATAAAAGGACTACACAAATCTCTGAATATTGTGATGCTGATTGGGTTGGTTCTTCAATGGAGGATATTGTGTTTTCCTTGGAGGAAATATTGTCTCTTGGAAAAGCAAGAAACAAAATGTTGTTGCCCGATCAAGGGCAATGGCATCCCACATTTGTTAGCTTATATGGGTAAAACAACTCTTCCAAGAATTAGATTTTCATGAGATTCAGCAAATGAAGATTATTATGATAACCAAGCTGCTCTCCACATTACTTCCAATCTTGTGTTCCATGAAAGGACTAAACACATAAAGACTGGCTGCCATTTTATTTGAGAAAAATTGTTGTCCAAAGAAATTTGCATTGAGTTGGTTGGATCAAATGACCAACTTGCATATGTATTAACAAAATCCTTGAGAGGACCTTGAATTGAATTCATTTGTTACAAACTTGGCACATACAATTTGTATGCTCCAGCTTGACGGGACGGGGTGTTAGAAAAAGTTGTCTTAAATAGAATTTATTGAAAAGTTTATGTGTGCTTCGTATAGTACCTAATTCCTAGATATGACCCTTTTTATTCTCTTTTCTTCCCTCTCCTACATTGTATAAAAAATCTACAAAGTTATTATAAATATGAGATCCTAAGAGAGGGAAATGCACTCTCTCAAATTCATTCTTTATTCTTTTGTATTTTTCTCAAGTTGAGTTATTCTAACAGTACTAATATAAAAGTATGAATTGTTGTGCATGGCACATAACATAGGCCATCATGTTACCATCCAACTAAAAATTTGGGAAGGAGTTATCAAGTAGCAACAGAAAAACTTTAAAATAGAGAATATAGCGTAAGCAAACATTCATAATTGGCATCTTCACCTGAGATATTTTGAGCTTAAATGAAGCACGACCCAGCAAAAGCTTGCTTGGTCTTTCACAAGAAGAAAATTCAATTCCATCATAACTAGCTAAAAGGGGTGCTTCATCATCAGCTGTATTCTCCACCGGTTCTCTGGTATCGGCATACAAAAGCGAAGCAAAAACCTGCTCCAATCAACAATGATAATGTGAATATTACAAATCCAAGCAATTTTTTCCAGGGATAATTAACTTGCCCAGAATAAAAGCCAGGATTATAAACCTCATTCTCCTTATCTACAGGCTGTCCGAAAGCATCTGATAGAAGAACATCCAAAGAGAAGTTCCTACGACAAGATGCCTGTGCCAAAATTATGCAAATGAATTTGAGATAAACTTTTAACTTACATCACCAGAACTAATTTGTGAATTTCACAAAAGCATGAGCTTTGGAAAGAAAAGAGTGAGCATTAATAGTCACATTTTCAGAACTAGAAATAGTTTGTCTGCAAATACTACAAACATAGCAGTTGCTTCAGCCGTCCATAGTCTATTTTGTTTGTTCATGTTTATTTTCATCGTAACATAGAAGTTTGACTTAACCCGTAACACTTGCAAACTTGCATATATATGGTTGGTTTACAAGAACATTTAAAATGTCAAACATAACTTGCATGACATCACATATATCCAAATTTAAACTCCAACAGAAAATGCAGGGCTTGGTCTGGACTTTTCTCTTCATGACTTATGACAATAAAGATGAACACATACAATAAGATTAACAGCGTATCTTTCATAAAACATCCTTCGTACCTTGCCACCAACAACAGCCCAAACACCATCACTTTCTTCTTCAATCTCAGAGACAGATGATTCATCAATTGATAACTTCAAAGGAGGGTCCTGGCATTCAGTGATACAGAGTTGTCAAATTTCAGCAAAGAAACTAATAAAGTCTTTGTTGATTCTTATAAACAACGATGCGCAAAGAAATGTTAGTCTACCATGTACTTGAAAAATTATGAGCATGGAATCACCTTTAAATGGTAATCGTTAGTAGAAGAAATATTAGGAAATATTTCAAAATTGTGCACATAACCCTGTACACTACTTCCATCTCCACCAACATTTGCTAATGTCAGTTTCTTCAAATCACTTGAACCAGATTTCTCATTTAATAGGGAACACAAAGACTTTTCTCCTACAATCTCCCCATTAATCCGAAGCTGGATATAATCTGGAAAAACCTGCACAAGAAGCTAGCCATCTGATATTCCATTTAAATAAAGTTAAAAAGTATAAAGGAAAGGAAAAGAAGTGGACTCTAGTAGTAGCAGCAAGAAAAGTGCTCTATTGTTTGCCACACAAGTTCTTTCATGGAAGCCAAAATCTTACCAGAAACCCCAGTTTATATATTCCAGCAAGCAAAATTAAAAAAAAAAATAAAAAATAAAAAATTGACGCCATACAGAAGAATACATACATTAGGGTCAGTAGTGCCTTACGGTAAAATAAGTCATTTTTAGGAGCATAGTACATCTCAGTCAAGTGAAAACCATCAACAAAGAAACATTAAAGTAGTTTACAAAAGGTAATTCTCAAATAATTATATAAGATACCTGACATCCAACATGAACCCATTTTTCCAAAGGGAACTCAAAATCAACAGTTGCATGTGGAACTTCTGCCCAAGAATTTATATTGCCAGTATCAGGAGCTTCTTCGTGTAAGAGCAGAACTGGTAACAAATGGATTCTCTTATTATCATCAATAACAAGAAATGGAGCACTTTCCGAGATATCAGAGTAAACCTGCAAAGCAAATGAATTTATATTTCTGTCAATTCAATGATCAAAAAAATTAAGTATGATTCTCCAAAAGGTAAGAAAATGACATAAAGAATTACTGCCGGTAGTAACTGGCATGTGAAAATTTTCAACCTTGAATACCAAGACAGCAGAACAACATATTAAACAAAACAATTATCCCTTACGATATCACTAACCAAGCCACAATACTAAACAGTTAAAATTGCATGATCAAATATCAAAACATTTGAACCTTCCACTAGAGAGATGGCATAGCATCAAATGGTGAATTGGAGATGTATAAACATTGCCGGCCCTATTCATTTGCGCAATGGAAAATCAATTCTCACACTTTCTAAAGAGCCACATGTTCTGATGTAGTTCATGACTAAAATGAGAAGAGTTCGGAATAAATTCTATCAAAATCAATTTTATCCAACTCAAAAGCAAGCAGGCATTATTCACATAATGTGAGCATCATATATTTAGCCATATATAACTGAATAGCTCTACTCTAAATTCTAAATCTCTAATTTACCAATTATGATTTGAGTATGAAGTAAACCAACAAAAAAATTCTGCAGAAACTGGGTTAACCCTATCAAAACACCAACTTTGAATTAAGCAAAACAAAAAGTAACAAATTTACAAATTGAAAGCAGATTTCAGACTCGAGAGAGCACAAATGAGAACCCCTTAAAGCCTAAACTGCCAACATTAGCCATGAGAACCACACGTTTAAGTAGTACATCAGTTATCAAAACCAAAACAAATCTAATGTGCTGTGAAAACATAGAACCAACTACAGAACTTACAAGCTTCTCAAACTAGAGCATCGCAATTATACAGAACACGGAAAACAGAATGTTGAAGTCCACGATTTTACAATTATAAATTTCAAACAACAGTACCGTGAAAAGGGTTGATGAAGAAGATTCAGAAAAAGCTTAATACCCAGTAACACATAAAACCCAGAAAGAAAAGGGAAGCAAAAATGTGAAAGGCAAAGAGGAAAATACGGCTGACCTGTTGAATAATGGTAACGGGGAATGTAGAGGAACTGGTGAAATAAAGCCAAAAACAGAGAGAGAAAGTTCCGTCCTTGACTTCAATTTGGAGTCTTAAATCCTTCAGTAAAGAGTACCCTTCGGTTCCCACTGAATCAGTGTCCATTTCTGTGTTTGATCAAAAGTGGGGTTCTCTGGGTTATGGTAAAGTCTTTGTCTTTCTCCTTCTCTTCCTCTTCCTCTTTCTGGGTTTAGCAGAAGAAGTGCGGCTTTGTGTTTGGTTTCTCGGTGGTTCCTTTTGTTCGACTACGAAACTAACGGTTTGGTTGGGCGTTTCACTCTGTGCTATGATCTCCTGCTTCAAGGTGCACGGCAACAGTGTGGGCTCGCAAAATAGTTTTTTCTTTTCGACCAGTGGAAACACCTACTCTCGCTCTGTGTATCCCTATTTTTAATTTAAACAATACAATTTAAAAAATTATCTAATTCTAAAAAATATTGAAAAATTAAAAAAATAATGTTTAAATGGGAAAGTTACACAATGATGGAGAAGTTACACACTAGCATTTAGGGATAATAGAAGTAGGTAAAATAAAATATGTCCTTTTACTAAAGTATAAAATTGTCAAATGAAAAGATAATATTAAAGGTGTGCTTAAGAAAACATAATGGTATAAATAATTTTGAAAAAATGGTTTAGAAATTAATTAATATATATATATATATATATATATATTACTTTAAGTGAAAAAAAAATT
>Ga0209700_108051_pt1 | contig 14019 bp, 8 predicted proteins | sample SiratroredBW_FD_187528 | JGI IMG/M metagenome (GOLD analysis project Ga0209700, IMG submission 187528) | Root nodule microbial communities of legume samples collected from California, USA - Siratro red BW (SPAdes) (version 2) | ecosystem: Host-associated > Plants > Roots > Nodule | place: USA... | reverse complement strand
AAATATTTTCATTTACATCTATATTTGTTACTTTTATTGCATAATTCTTTTAAATCATTTTTTCTTGATGCATTTATAAAATTATATTTTCAAAAGTTGGTGCAAAATTTTTCTTAATTAATTCATGCTATGCATTTTCTAATTTTTAAGAGTCTGAGCTGCAATTTCCCTTTACCAAATTTACACACCTAGAAAATTCCAATTGATTTGCCTTTCTAACCCAAGTTGTTGTGTTATTCAAGCCAGAAATTCACATCAGATGAGCTCCCCAAAAATATGAAAGAATTTTGTTCCCTCACCTATTAATGATTTAACCATAGACAAATTTAAGTGAGATCATTCCAGCAGTTGTTGAGATGACTATGTTCAAGAACCATAGGATTTATGAGTTGAAGATCAAGGTTAGTGAGCTAGAGTTTGAAGTCATCCCTATTATCCAAAATTCAAAATTCTCTATCCCTGACACATGATCACTTAGAATCTTTATCAACATCTCCCTACAGCTGTGATGATTTTTTTAAAATTAAATCCTTTTTGTGATGACAAAAAGGGGGAGAAAAAGAAAGTATGACAAATAATTAAGAGAAATGATTAAATCTGTTTTTGCAAATACTTTGAATACTATTGGATTTGTTTTTATGAAGTTGTGCATTGGTTTGTTTTTCATCAAATAAAATCTTTCGATGTTTAATCTCTTAATATTATTGAAATTATTTGTTCTTAAGGCTTGTAGTTTTGTCATCATCAAAAAGTGGGAGATTGTTGAACATTAAACGGTCCAAAGTCCCTTTAGAGGATCAAATCATTTGATAAAGTTTTAATGATAACAAAAATCAAGTATATATTTATATTTGATGACTTATATACATTGCGCAGTTAACATTATTATTATTATTATTATTATTATTAAAGCAGGAGACACATGGTCTATAAAGAGATAAGTTTTCTTACTATTTACTTTTATGTGTTTTCAAATTATTGATAGTATCTCAGATATAATATAATTTCTCTATATTATAAATAAATTATTTCCGATACAGACTTAATCAAGTTTAATGCAGTATGAAAATTAGAGAAGTATTTCCAGTTTGAGCTTCATACATCAGAAAGTCAAGATTGCTTTGTTCAAGCATCCCAATGGCTAGTTTCTAAAAAGCTACATATAGGGGAGCAAGTTCAAGTTGAAGAATATACAACAAGGAGAAGCGAAAAGAGAAAACATCATACAATACATTTGAAGAAAATATACTGAGTGTTTATTGTCAATCTGCTATAGAGAGCATCTAGAGTTTTGGGTTGTGTGAAACCATTGTGTAATTCTTCATCATTGTGAAGTAAACCCTTGTGAGCTTTCATTGTTCTCTCTTTTGAGAGTGTTTATTTCAATCTTGAGTGGTCTTGATCCCAGGGAGAGATTGAGACTGGTATAACCTGGAGATGTTTGTGTACTCGTGATAACCTGGAGAGGTTTGTGTACTCGTTGTAACCTGAGGAGGTTTGTGTACTCGTTGTAACTATTTACTTAAGAGTGGAACTTCTTGAACGGTTTGTTCAAGGGAGAACTGGACGTAGCCCAAGAGATTAGGGTGAACCAGTATAAAACTGTTTTATCTGTGCTTATATTTTTTTGCCTTGGTTGGTGATTTCTATTTATAACGAATTGAGTTCAAGCTCCATTCAACCCTCCTTCCGGAACCAGCTGTTCCTATAAAAAGAAAGAGAAAAAACTAGTCAGAAAAAACTTTTAAAAGAACGATACTAAAAGTTAAACTACAAAAATTTCACAAGAAAAATAGAGCTCACAATTTAAGAAATAAATATCTCTTAAAATATTGAGAAACTGTAAATTTAAATTTGTAAAAAATTCCAGTACTATTAATTAAAGTTGGTTGATGCCTTTAATTATCTCATTTTTATATGATATAACTCTCTGTCTTATATTATATTTTGATTTCTGGTCAACATAGATTTTAGTATAGTTTTATTTTGGTTCTCTTTTAACTTATTTAAGAAAGTTTTTAAATATATGTTTTAAATAGAAGACACATGAGTGTATTACAATTGATAATATGAAATAAAACGTTATTATATAAAATTAAGTATTTTGAGAATTCTATGACTTGGTCCTGCTACGAATGAACAAACACTCATTTGATACATTTCAGGGTAACATATTCTTTCTATTTTCTCACTTTGTTTATTTTATTTTGTCTATAATTTGAGCGAATATACTATTCTGGTTTGAGTTGTAGATCCTTTTAATCCAAAGAGAATATCATTATTATACACAAGTTGTATTAGACATAATACAAATAATAAAATGTAATGGACAATTGTATCCTAACTTAAATATTTATGTAACTTCAATTATTTATTTGTTTAAGTAAATATTAATTATGTAAATAAAAAAAATTAAATCATATCAATATATTGCAACCTGCAACATCTTTTTCTATGAATTTTTTTTATCATATTTCATCTATAAATTCCATAGATAACATCTTAATTAATTTCTTCAAAGAAAAACCACCAGAATAGATGCGTGATTAAAAACTGTTTTCTTCTTGTAACTGAATTATGAATAAATGTTTGATGGAAAACATATTTTGGCAGACCTACCATATTTACTATATATGGAAAATAAATGAGTTTGTTCAAATAATGCTCCACAGATATGTCAGACACATCACATTCTATCAACAATCAACCATATTTACTCAGAGATGGAATTTTCTACCAGGAAAATTAAAACCTTTTTAATAAACTCATCAAATTGGTGAAAAATTATGTAACCTTTTAAGAAAACTCGCAAAATATAAGATACATACCTTTTTATCTGTATAAAAAAATTCAGTCACCATATACATTTCCTTTATCCAAAAATGTAAATAGAAGTTTGGTTTTTGGGATCTGAAATTTTAAATTGAAAAAGAAATTTTAAAATAGTTGCGACAAGAAAATTTATTTAACTAAAAAATAATTATTAATCCTTAAAAACATTATATTATTGTAGCAGGTAACTAATAAGTTGTTTCTGTCTCCTTGGACGGTTTTGTAGGCCACGTGATCTGTGTTCATTTCTGACTTTTGAACTTCTCTCTTTGGGATCTGAAACTTCGATTTCCTATCAAATATTTTACGAAATTTCTCCTAGAAGTTGCATGACTTTTTCTGAAAAAAAAAATATACATTTTAATTAAACTGTGAAAGAAAGTCAATTGAATCACAAAATTAAACTGAATAAAGTAATAAAAAAGGATTTTCACAGAGTATTTTGTGTTCATGATTATGATTTGATTTGTCCATAATGAGTTGTGAATATTTGGTGGGGAAGTTAACCTTTGCACGATGATGTTTTGAGTCAAATCAAGAGCATTAGATGCGCACAGTCCAAAACAAGACAGACACAGAGAGTCAAATAAAGTTGGTTGGATTAGATACGATTTTCTGTAGAACACCAATTTCTCCTACTTCTCCATTCCCAACTTTCACTTTCACTCAATTTTAGCACAAAAAAGTTCCGACCTTTGATGGGTCTGTTTCAAATCTGCAACTTTGCGTAAGTGTGGAGCCAGAAGCTTGCAGTGCGTACAATACCCAACTTTTGTTTTCTCCTCTTATCTGATCTTTCATGCCTCCTCTTGTGGATCTAAAAAGCTGTTTCTTTCTTCTGCACTGTGTGGAGTGATGGGTTGTTACTTGTTGGAATTAGATTGCCACTCTTTGAAGTGAGGCAATTTGATAGAATTGGAAGTCAAATGCATTTTTGTTTTGCTTTTATTTTTTGTCAAAACTAAATCATTAGTTTTCTTATTATATGTATGTTTGATTTTGCTTGTGTTTTTGGTAAGTTGGATTCCTTCTACCCTTCTCTCTGGGTTCTTTTAACTCAGAATGATGATTTAGATTTGATTCATTTTCACCCAACCATTGTGATTTGGTCTTTTTTTGCCTTGTGTTAGTTTTTTTCTCTACCCCTCTTTGGATGGAGGATGTCATGATAGATTATTATAGTTGAATTAGTAATTCTCATCCTGAAGCTATGATGTGTGGTTGTGACCTTGCAGCTTATGAATATACCTTGTGTGTTATGAAATCATGATGCAAAATGTATGATGTTTCAATTTGTTGACCTGCATTTCCTGAATGAACCAACTTGAATTCCACACACAATCAGTTTTGGTTCTACTGGAAAACGGTTGTTTGTAGCATAAAATTTCTAGAAGGTTACTGTTTTTGAACTATTTCAGAATTGCTGTTCTTCTGTTTTTGATTTGATGCTGGAACCACGTTTTTGTAAGTGAATCTAGCAACTCCCTCTTACTCTAGCATAACTTGTCACACTTCTCTTTATTTTATCCTAACTTAAGTCCTGTTTGAACAATTTCTCTATAAAGAATTACAGGAGAAGAAAATAAGATCAAATAAATCAAGTGTCTTCTACGTGTTTGCACTTCGTCTTCTATAGAAGTTCTCATATAATTTATGAAAATGCTAAAGTGTATGAGTTAGTTTAACTTGTTGAACTCATTTGTTTGCAGAAAAGTTTGTCCAATCATGTAAATGGAAGAAGAATAACCAAACTAAACAAATTGTAAAAAGTTTATGACTTTACATCTCAAATCACTGGACGACACTAATTTGTGTAACAGATCGTTGAATAACTCTGGTGGGAGCATCAATCTGAAAGAGCATGGCTCAGACTCTGGAGGGTATAAAAGGTGGAGGAGGATCCATAAGGCTTGGCACCACTGGAACAATCAGCTCCTTAATGACAAGGGAATTGGATCACGTCTCTTCTGCACCAAAGAAGATGGTATCTTCAACAAGGAGTAAAACTCAAACACTTCCTGTTTCAGTTCCATGTGGTAGTACAACCCAAAAGAGACTACAATCAAGAAAATCATCAGTTGAAGCCAGTAGCAGTGGAAGCAGTAAAAGCACAAACCGTAGAGGCCATGGCAATGGCATGCCCCAGAAAGCAAAAACTAATGGCAGAAATACACAGACAATACCCATGCTAGCTTCTGACAAATGTTCCGTGAGCAGAACTCCAGTGAGGGAGAAAAATGACAAAAAGATACCTAACATTGTTGAAGTTGTGGACATAAGATGTGGGAATGCAGATAAGGCTTGGGCTACACCCTTAGCAAGTCGTCTCAAGAAGCTTGGTTTTGCAAAGCTCTCCGAGAGCATAATCTAAATGTGGAACCTTTTTGTGTCAGACTTGAGATTCCTGTAACTGAAAGCTGAGGTCCCATTTGGCCTACCATTGTCTGATACATCAACCATAGAGCACATACTTGGTAAAAGCCTGTTCCTCACTCGCTTTTTCTTTGTACTTTCTTCTACTGTAGATACAATTGTGGTTCTAGAACTTGTACTACTAGTGGAGGAACCCACTTCTGTGATGTGAGACTTGTTCCTTTGTGAGTTTGAATCAATCCTGGTGAAGTACTCAATTTCTTGCATTATGAGGGATGCCACTGTGCCTCGGGTTCCTATTTCCACTGGAGGAGATCCAGCCATATTTTGTGAGTTAAGGGTAGTGGATTTATGCATGCTTTGTTTGGTTTGTGTTGGGGAGAAAGCATGGTGCTTTGATTTAAGAAGGGTGGTGTGTGTGTTTGTTCTAGTGGGGAAACTGCAGAGACTCTGAGGCATTTCTTTTGTTACAGGAGATGTGGTTTCACAAGAATGCTTCACTTTGTGTTGTATATCTGAAATGCATGGCACAGGTGTGTGAAGATGTGAAATCGGTTGATGACATGTCACGGCATTCATGTGCTTGCAGTTATAACAGTCTAGTTCCTAACTACCATACCACCTTTTTAAGTTTCATCATGTTCCTAAGTACATGCTAGGTTTTTGTTTGGAGCTTGAGATGGGATTCATGTGAAAGGCAAAAGTTGCTAGGTGGGATAGGAGGATCTCTTCCATAGGCTACCTAAATCAGGAAAGCAGCTATTTATTTGAGTGCTTTCAGGTTAGGGGAATTGTGGATTATTTTGTTTAGGTTGGCTCAATCTATTTTGCAATTTAGTTTCATATGGGGTTCTATAGGGGTTTAAGAAAAGATACAACATAATTTGCATAACCACTTTTATCAGCCAATTAAGTTATAATTTTGAAATAAGCCCAAAACCTACACATTCTATACACTAAAAAGTCTTATGTTGTTTAAAAACAGAGAAAAAAGGATAGTTTATAGACACTTTTTTCAGATCATTCTAAATGCTTTTTTGGAATAAAACTACAAGAGAAAGCATATGGTGATGGCTTTCAACAATGTGTAGTCTTGTCATTTGAATACATACAAAGAAAACCAGGATGCTAGATTCACGTATGTTATCCAAATCATGGTTTGGTACATTTGAATTTGTATTATGGAATGCATTTCTTCAATCTATTATACTTATCTGCATAAATTTATACTTCACAAAAAGAGAAAGAGCAAGTTTGAGGAACTTGTGAGAATGTTGCAAATTGTACTAGGACCCTGGTCACGGCCTTTGCGGTGGTATGAATCACGGGTAAGGTAGGGAGTGTGTGATTCTTGAAAAAGGAGCAGGTCCTTACAATGTTATCCATATAGTGCATTTTAAGAATATACCATTTCTTTCAAAACTTTACCTATTTTTATTGTTGAGGAGATGTTACAGCTATAAATAGGTGAGGCCATAGGGTTGGCAAATCGGATAATGTAAAAATTAAAGCCTAGATAAATCAAAATGGTCTGGTTTAGTTTGGTTTGAAATTTAAATTATTCAAACTAAACCAATTCAAACAAATTTAATTTAATTTGGTCATGTCTTCTAATTTCCAATGCTTAAGTAATTTGAATATTTTTAAGTTTGTCATAAACTTAGATATTTTTAATTGAGTTTTCATTAATCTTTTTTATCTATGAAATTTTTATATTTTTGAATTAAGTATCAAATATTTAATTTTTATGTTAACTAGGTGATTTGGTTGTTATTTTATAATATTTTACTTGTTTCGAAATATGAGATTTTCTAGATAATATAAAACGATATTAAAGTTAATATAAAATGACAAATAACTTTTATATTAGTTACGATATCACGTCATCTTGATAATGAAAATTAAACGAGAAGAACTCAATTAAAAAATATAAAAATTTTAAATACTTAATAGAAAAGGAAAATTAATAAATATTAAATTGAGATTATCTAAATTTATAATATTTTAAAACTTAATTAAACCTGTTTAATATAATTATATACTAAAATCATTTAGAAGTTTGGTGAAAAAATAAAGAAAAAGAAATCTCTCTTTCTAAAATCTATTACATCTTCGGGTTGTCATCATGGTAATCGGAGATTAATTTTTTCATATAACCAAAATAAAACTTCACGTAATCATAAAAAATCAGTGTTGTAGAGAGAAAAAACCTAACATTGACCTTCACATATATTGGGCCGGCTACAATTTTTTGTTCACCCCCTTCCTGTTATTTATGGAACAAGAAAAACTAATCCGTTTTACCATCCTAAATTTTTAAATGAGGGTCTAAAACTTTGAAAACATTATCTTAAAGTTCTAAGTAGCGATCTTGTAGTAACTTTCTTTTCTATAGAAAACAACTTATCTTTAATTTCATTTAAAGTGAAATTCAAAAATATTATCAACATGATTTGATCTTTCATTATAGATAAGATTTTTTTAACCAAATTCAATGCATTTTGACTACCATAACCAAATATTTTTTGTTTTGTTTGAAATTGTATTGATTGATCGATATATGATGGGAGTGTGTTTAGCAATATTTAGCGAATATATATACTCCAAGTTTTTTAAACTTTTATTGTTTTAAAAATATTTTTATTTTCTAATTTTTATCTTCTATTTTATCACTATTAACAGATGGAGTAATTTTGATAATTTATAGAAAGTGAGATAAATATAGTAAATAGATAAGATTTGATAGGAGAATATCATAGAAGTCGCACAAATATGAAAATATATTTTATCTGAGTTCGATATAATTGTCATAAATGAAGATCTAAAGAGACATAGTACGTGACTTTTGAGGGACATAATAAATCTAGAATTTTCAATGAGACTACAGAATATTATATCACAGCATCTTTCCTTTTTTCCTTTTATGATTATGTTACAGAACATTTTCTTGTTGGAAGTGTGGGATGGTTAACATATATACATTCTGATAAATTGTGTGGAGGATGAAACATCCTACCACACCATGGTGATTTGCATACAAAACTCTGTTCAAACACCACAGAGAGATAAAACGCCATATACCACAGGATTTCACCAGATACAGGTAGCTTATGCTTTACATGTTACACATAGGTTGCTATCAAGGATAGCTAGCTATTGGTTACAGGAGCAAATATCTTAAAACAAAGCATAGTTACTACTTAAAGTAAAGCTCAATAAGCTTCTTGAAAGTGTCAAATACACTAGTGAAGGGATTAAGCTCAATAGGGGAGTTCAGTCCTAGATCAGGAAATTGGTTTGTAAGTGCCTGCTGCATTCCTGACATAGACATCATAGCAGCTAGCTGACTATTGGACATGACTTCACAATCCTGGGGTGTATCTTTAATCTTGCTTGGATCATATCCAAAGTTTGCAAGGTAAGACTTGTACTTCTCAATAAATTCAGGTCCAGGGTTAGGTGTCCTTGAGTATATCTGATATTGGTTAATAGCTATTAATTAAAGAACTGATATGATGCAGTATGGTTTCTCTTATTTATTTTAAACTAACAAATAGCATTAGATGTCAAAGAAAAACCTTTTGAATGAAGTTCAATGACTATAAAGTTAGAATGTTTGCTTAACACATGGAGATTGAAGAGTATTTGAGGTATATTGTTAAGCTGAGTAAATACCTGAATAAAACTTTTATCCTTAGCTCCTGAAACAAGAGAAAAATTGTCATAATCAGTGTCAATCACATCATAAGGTTCCTTGGGAATGAATGGCAATGTAGGAAAGCGGAGATAGCATTTTTCTTTGATCATCTCCTGCTTCTCTAGCTGTGTCTCATTTTTATCCAAATCTTCTTCCGAAATACATTGGACCTTTCCCCTAATTCCGGTTATAAATCCATTTGGGCCTCCGTGAACACAAAAGGTGTCTACTTGGATAGATGGTACTTCCCTATCAAATGTATATACACCCTGAAATGTCATTAGTACACCCAAATTAATATGAAGAAGCTTGTAAATGCCAAATAAGGTAAATGACAAATCTTATCTCTAAGATGTATACTAGTACTGAATGACAGAATTTTCCCACATGCCTAAAAAAAATGAACAGCCTTAGGATTCTGTCAGTGCCTCCAAATTCAACAGTTTGTTATGCATAGTATGAAGTTGATTAGGGGAACATGTTGGAAGAGCATAAATAGAATTAGCTCTTTTCTAAACCAGATGTTGTCCTGTGTATTCACTGCTATATTTATTTTGGCATTACCTGAGTGCAATGACAATCTTCTTGGCCTTGTCCAGCAAATCCACGTTTGAGTGAAGCAACTTCAAACCATCTTCCAGAATATCTTACAGGGTCAAAATTCTTGGCTGTCATACCTCTCATCATCATTAGATTTGCACCCTTTTCATTAGATCCATTCTCAAATGGTGAAGTAAGTGCAGTATCACTGGCACTGGCAATTTGACATATATTATTTTGTGAACGAGATAGATCTGCTGCAACAGACTGTTGATGAAATAAATATGAGCAAATATTTAAAACGACTCATTCATCATAATCATAACACCTATTTCTAGAATTTATTAATAAAAAATATTCTCTATTTGCCACAATTCCATAATAATATCCGGCCTTTGTAAGAACTTTAATATGGAAAAAATTAAGAATGAAGACAAGAAATCAAAGAGTTTGAGATCCACATAAGAATTTAACGCAACCTACAATAATTGATAGCAATTGCTTTTGCTTTATCCAATGTCCACATAGTTGTGGAGTCATAAAAGGATTAACAACCACTACAGCTATAATCTCCAAAAACTACTATTTATGCAGTGTTTTAAAAAACTGCGACCCGTGACTTTAAGCCCCGTTATCATGTCTTCAGGAAAAAAATATTGTGAAAATGTTAGATAAGTCCTCCTGAAGGGTATTGGAGATATGACTTCATGAAATTGCGTATTCAACTGAGTTGTCAAAAGCAAAACTCTTGGATTGTTGAATACAATAAAATACAAACCTGATTTGCTGGAGAAATAAAGATCAAGGAAGCAGCAAGACCAGATAAGACATGCTTGGTCAGAACCTTACTTGGGACTTCCAACGAGCACTTTACCAATGTTCTTCCTGACACCGTCCTGCATTGTCTGGAACAAAAAAATGTCATCCCATTTGAACAACAATGAAACCGAGAAATAAATTACAAAAAAAATAATTCAAACATCCCCAGATTGAGCATCTTGTTTTAGAAACATGGGCTGATATTTAACAGCATCTACTTGTAAAATGACAAAAAAATGCACTTCACATCCCAATGAAAGAGGAAGACCACAATGAGAGGAAAAAAAGATAAAGGAATGTGCCATCTAATTAACTAAAAGCTGGTTATTACAGGACAAAAATCTGGGAGTATTTTAATGGAATTTCATTCAGTAATGGTGAGTATATGAACATTGAAAAGACACATAAGATGATCAGAAAATTGAAGCACAAGAAAAAAAAAAAAAAAAAAAAAAAAAAAAAAAAAAGAAAAAAAAATGGAAAAAAAAAAAAAAAAAAAAAAAAGAGGCTTCTTCGACCAACATTGGGAAGAAGAAAAAAAAAAGCATTATTAAAATACTTCAAATTAGGAGAAAAATTGAAGGGGTGTTCCAGAATTGTAAAACAAATAAAGGGTCATGATAAAGAGAAAAACATGTTGAGCAACAGATTACAAGATTAATTAATGGTAAAGAAGAGAACAGAGTTAAAGTTGTTACCTGGGATAAGAAGAAGAGTGAGGTGGAGGAGGTAATGCTCCTAGAAGAACCTCTACCATGTCTTTGTCTATTCACTAGTTGTCTTGTCCACAGTTGCCCCATTCTGAAGTTTCTTTCTAGAGTCCTTGGTTTGGTTTCTATGACAAAAGATCCTCTTGAAACATCCTCCTCCAAGGTCCCATGATTGAAACTGGGCCTGCCTCACATTTCATTTTTGTTGAACTGGGCCTTCAAGGCCAAATCTAAAAAAACTCTACAACCTAATTATTAGATTTGGGAAAATTAAAAAAGTATAGAACTACAGAAAGAACCTATGGAGGTGCAGGAAGAAACCCTCTTACGCAATTTGAAACTCGAAGTGCAAAAATGAAAACTTACTCAATTTATTTTCAGAAGGGTAGATTTGAAATTTCGAAATTTGTACGGTGCAGCTTAAAAGTATGAGGTTGCAGAATGCAGTACCAGCTTATTACTCTTTCAAAGCTAACTAACAGTTGGTACTTAACTATGACTTCATCCTAACACCTTTCTTCTAATGAATATATATATATATATATATATATATATTAAAAAAAGTGTTACATGTAAACTTTTTAATACATTCCCTTCAATAAATACTTTCGTGAAATTTATTTTAAAAAATAATTAATGTTTTTTTTTTTGTTAAAGTTAAAGTAGGCCAACACAATTTTATTACTTTTAACAAAATTTAGATAACAATAAAAAAGTGTGTTAGAAAAGGTGTATTACAAAATATTTTTCTTGGATTGCCAACAAGTGAAGTTTAGATGAGATATATAAAAATGAAATAATTTGGTACATTTTTATGAGTTTTTTTGGTACTATATACCAATTATAATTGAAGGTTTATAGTAATTTATGTATAAATATGTATTATTGCACAAACAATCAAGATTAAGCTATAAGAATAATATCAACGGTACCTCAAAAAACTATATGTAAGTTTATCTTAATTTATAAACAAAACTATATTATTTTCTGTTCTCGTTTATTTGTTCGTATTATATAAAAATTATCTGAACACTATCTTAATATTTACAAGTTAGTAAACGTCTGGAACGAGTGATGAACAATCAGCATGCATTTTTTATTTCAATTAGAAAAGAAGTTAGAAAGCATTTGTCTAGATTTTTTCTAATAACAGTTAGTTGAAATATAAGGACAAGTTTTGTTTTAAGTTTTTTGTACTAATGATAATATATACTAATTTGGACGTATTCATTTGATTAGACAAAATTATCATCAGTTTTATTATTTTTAATATCATGATAATTGTTTGATTGCTCTTATACAATTTTTTTTTTATTGGGTAAGTATGACTCGACTCCAAGGGTTGGGTTGAAAGTTGATTTAGATTTAAAAATAGGTTTAGTATATTCTTTAGAATGAATTCAAACTTTCTTTTGGTTTTTTCTCAATCAATTTTATTTTAATATTCTCCTAAAATGTAGTTCTTTGAATATATATTTATATTAATACAGTAAAGAACATTTGTTAAAAGATAGCTTAAACTAAGTTTTATATTCTTTTTGTTTTACAGTTTAATTACGGATAATTGATATATTGGAATGAGATTCATTCTACTATTATTTTGGGATTGAAATTCAAGCTTAAATTAAATGGTGGAATTAACACAAGTAAGTTTATTTGTAGGGTGAGGTTGTAGAAGATGGGAATTAATGAGTGATATCTAATTTATGATAAGTGAAATTGTTGCAGTTCATAATCTTGTTGTTCATTTTTGGTTATATAAAGAAATAACAGGCACAATTTCAATCTCTATCAAACCAACGAGACCAAAACCAAAAAGTTAGTGGGAAAATTAATGCTAAAGCCATATTTATAGAGAACATGTGAAACAATTGAAGAAAACATGGGAAAAAATTGGTTAGATCTGGCCATTTTAATTAGGTTACAGACAACCTTTAAACATAAAAAAAACCTCTAAAAAATGTGGTTTTGCTTTGTTCTGTCTACCATAAAGTTACTCCAATGCATGAATTCCATAAACTGTATAGTTTCCTTTCATAGTTAATAGCATCTGATATTTCATTAACACCCAAAGATCCTGTAAAAAAAATAAAAAATAACAACAAGGTTTATTTATTTATTGATATGCAGTTATTTATAAGTAAGAAAAAAAGGAATTCATAAGTAAGAAGGATACATTTTTTATTTTATTTTATTGATATGCAGTTCACAGTTTCATTTAAAAATCATATTTTGTAGTTATTACGATAAAGTAAAGAAATTGTTTATATGTACGGCCATAAAATATTTTTGTATACTACTTTTTAATATAGTAAAAATCCAAAAATGTATCTTCTTACTTTGTTTCAATTCTTTAATATTTAAAAAGTACGTGCACACAGATACATATATATAAATAAATAAATGAGTAACATAAAATTCATCATGTCTAATCAATAATACTTCAAAATTTTAACTTTAAATATTCAAAAAATTTAATATCAATTTAAGAAAAATATCATTAATTTAATTTTACAAGAAGTAGTCTTAATTTATTCTACAAACAAACTAATTACTCAATTCAAAATTTTTAATTTACAACAGAAAATTTAAGTACAAGTCTCAAAGTTATATAAACCATATAAATATTTTTAAATATATTTCTTAAGTATAGATCAATATTACTATAAATTTTTATTTTTGATTAAAAATAAATTACTACCACACATTTTTTTAATAAAATAATTAGTATCTTAAAAATATTTCTACTTTCCTTGAATAGTTCAATACTTCCAACAAGTTGGTCAAGCGAATCCAATCTTAAAAAATAAACAACAAAATAAGTTTTTTTTTTTTTTTCTTTCACGAGAATCATAGCTATTTACAAAGAGATAATGAATGATTGAATAAGTAGGAAAAGTTTTCAAGAATTTATAAGATATATTTTGGTGATATATAAATGTATAGAAACAGCTATTCACTATTCAAAATTTTCTGAACAAATTAAATGTGGAAGATTAACATGATTTGTACAAAGATTATACCGAAAGTATTTCACGTAGAATACAC
>Ga0209700_108050_pt1 | contig 14023 bp, 12 predicted proteins | sample SiratroredBW_FD_187528 | JGI IMG/M metagenome (GOLD analysis project Ga0209700, IMG submission 187528) | Root nodule microbial communities of legume samples collected from California, USA - Siratro red BW (SPAdes) (version 2) | ecosystem: Host-associated > Plants > Roots > Nodule | place: USA... | reverse complement strand
TATATATATATATATATATATATATATATATATATATATATTATATTGCAAAGAACATTGTCAAATGTAAAACAAAAACAAAACAAAAATTTGTCTAACAGCTTTTTCACTGATGATTTTTTACCTTATACACACAGTTTAATAAAATATTATACACTTTTTGCTTGTGTTATTAATATTTTTAAATTTTTAAAGTATTAGATCTTAATATTATCGTTATCTATTTTTTAAAATACTTTCATCCTAGTAATTATTCAAGTAAGTTTTTTGATAAATTATATACATGTATGATGTGTGTATAATCTTAAAGCCAATATTTATTTATATTTTTGAAAATTGTTTTTTTCTTTTGGTGAGTCCAAAGTATTCTGCTGAGAAACCAAGAACAAATATCTTAGTTAGATCCATTTCTGAGTCTAAATTATCCTTGCAAATATATTTTCATATACATGGACTGTTGATATGACTGTCTAAAAAAATTGTTGTAAAAATTTATAAACTATCATAAATGATTTTTTATTATCATAGTAATATAAACTTTTATGCATAAGTAGTGGCTTTCTTATTTTTAAATTATTACTTTATATAGACTCTCACATTAATGGTTGAATTAATGAATTCAACTCTACGAAAAGTACTGTATTAAGTAGGATGAATTAAATACGATTAATCCTGAAAATGTAAACTCGTAAGACATACACTCTGTGGTCCGATAAAAGATTTTTTTTTTTTTCTCTTTGTTCTCTAGAAATAAAGACACTAGATGATTTGAATCAATAAGAGTTTTGGGGCATCGAATTATTGAATTGTGATCACTTTCTCGATCTATTTTCACCACCTTGTGCATTCCAAATACTTGGACAATTCTTCGACAAATTCTTCCTCCACCCCATACCCTCTTCCTGCACTCCCATATAATTCTTTTATCCTTCATGAAATTACATAAATACCCCTATCTTAATAAAACCCCTCCCCTTCCTAATCGGATAACCATGCCATCCGGTTTACATTTTTTAAAAATGAAAACCGGATGGGGGTGCATCCGGTTCTTATTTTCAAAAAAAATAAAAATCGGACGACCTCATCCGGTTCTCAACCCAGCATATCAAAAAATCCTCAAACGCCGTCGACAGCCCCCCAAATCCCAAATCAACTACTAAATAATCATCAATATGACCTACTAATTGCTAATAAACATTACAAATTGGTTACCTAATGCTTCTATGAAGGATTAATTGAAAGATTTTGAATAACGAATGGAAGTCGCGAATGACTTACCTAAATCGGACGAAGGTTCTCTTAACCGGATGGCTAGCTAACTAAACGGCTGAAGGAAGTATTTGGCTCACTAGCACAGCGGGGAGAGCTTTGGACGATGTTTATTAGCAATTAGTAGGTGATATTGATGATTAGAGTAGTTGACTTGGGATTTGGGGAGCTGTCGACGGCGAATTTGAGGATTTTTCGATCTGCTGGGTTGAGAACCGGATGAGGTCGTCCAGTTTGTATTTTTTTTAAAAAATGAGAACCGGATGCACCTCCATCCGGTTCACAATTTCAAAAAATGATAAGGGTATTTATGTAATTTCATGAAGGGCAGTTATGAAATAAAAAAATTATATGGGGGTGCAGGAAGAGAGTACGGGGGTGGAGGAAGAATTTGTCCAATAGAACGATATTTTTACTTCCCTATAGAGGTGCAGGAAGGAAACATGCAGGTGAAGGTAGAATTGCCCAAAATGGTTTCATTGCAATTGGGCTTAGAATCTTTCGGAAGCCCAATCTGAAGTAATGGACATTTGTTTCTACTCAACACAAAAGTTTATCTTCGCTCTCTTATATTGACTTCAACATCATAAGCAGTTATCTAACATTTTTTTAGTTCTTTTAAGAAAAATATGCTTAGCAGAAACATGTTTGTATTATGTGTTATTCAAAACAGAAAAAGTGCCTCTGTTGTGTCACAGGCTTGTGATTTTTCGATATGCAGTGAAAACCAACAAAAACATGTTTTTCTTGTGCATTGGAAATTCAAAACATCATTTCTTCAGTTATCAATACCCATTAACCATATGAACTTACATTAATACCCGTCTAAATCAATAATAAATATCCGAGGAGAATAAAAATGGTGATTTGACTGAAGTGTCTGATAGAAAAGTAAAAAAAGAAAAGAAGGGTCTACCAAAGTTTGTATTATCGTTCTCCTCGAAAGTACATGCCACGTGGAGTGGTGATAGTTTTGCAGCCTCAAAAACTCTGGCATGGCTTCACCATGGATTTTGGCCACACATCTCTCATCACTCTAACCCACCTTCTTCAACCAATCACTTTCTAAACTCAATGGGAAAAAAGAATTTTGAGTAAGGGAGTGAGAGAGAGTAGCAACTACCAATGGAGATTACTTCCATGGCTTCCTCACTCACTCCAAGACCTTCTCTTCCAACTCCTTCTCAACACACAGTAGTCACCACTTTCACCAAACCTCAACTCAGACGCACCCACATAGCACTTCCAACCTCGTCCACCATTTCACTCCTCGCTCTCTTCGCCCCTCCCAACGAAGCCAAAGCCGCAGTCTCCATCGCCAAGGACCAGATCGTTTCGTCTCTCACCGAAGTAAATTCTTTCGATTTCCTCGCCGACCCATTATCTGGAATAGCTCCTAGCATTTGTTTATCTGTTAAAAAATCAAACTTTATTGTTTATTTATAGGTGGAGAAAACGATTGATCAGGTTCAGGAAGTGGGTTCGAGTGTTCTGGACACGGTACAGCGTGTTGCTGAGGTAGTTGGGAATGCTTTGAAGCCTGGCATCGAAACGGCGTTGCCGATAGTGCAGCAAGCTGGGGAAGAGGCCTTGAAAATTGCTTCCCCTGCCATTTCTGAAGCTTCCAAGAAGGCCCAGGAAGCGCTCCAAAGCTCTGGTGTTGATACCGAACCTGTTATGACTGCTGCTAAGGTTTATTTCCTCAACTCCAACTTTCTACTTTCTTTAGGCTCTCTGGTTAGGCTTTGTTTCAAGGGGTGTTTGTTGTTTGTTTCTGCACTGACTGAACTAACTACAATGCTGGTTAGGCATTAGCTAGAATGAATATATTGCAGTGTAGGTGTGTGCTAAATAATTTTTTGGGATGCAAAACCAGTCCCTTTTAATGCCTCTACTGGTTGGAAGCCAATCATGGTGGGTTGAGGTCCTTTTTCATACTTTCACTTGTGCCAATTGCACCCTATGTGTGCATAAATCATATTAAAAAAATTATTTGAGTGTCTTTAGATTAAGATATGCAATTTAAAAGGGTGAAGTACATTCTATATGGATAAAGTATAGAGACAAACACAACGATAATTTTTGTTCACATATCAGAAAATGGAATACATGTAAAGAAAGACCAGTTCTTTTGAATGGAATTTAGTATCTTTAGAAACTACACTTTGGTTCTCAATGAAATTGTGTTCACCTTAAATTAGAACATGTTAAGAAATCAATAACTTTACAATTGGTTATATGCTTGCATTTTATTATTTCGTTAACAGTTGATTTAATCAATGATTGTAAGTATATTTTACCCCAATGGTATTATTACCTTTGGACTGCAAAGCCTTTGAAAGCATTTGAAGTGATATATTTTCCTTTGAATTGGACAAGTTCTCTTTTTTCTCAATTTACTTTGCAAAGATTTGGTCTGATGCTGCTATGTTGTTCCACTATGGGGATTCAGAAGTTTTGTAGAACGTATTGAGCTGGCTTAGGCTAAGTACTCATCATTTTGCTAATTTGCTTGACATTTGAAAAGCCAAATTTATGCACCTGATCAGGATAATCGCTTTGATTTCAGACAGTGGTAGATGCTGCCCAACAAACGACTAAGGTGATTGATGTTGCCAAGCCAATAGCCTCCTCAACCGTTGAAACCATATCCTCTTCAGACCCTACTGTGATTGCTGGAACTGCTGGAGCACTATTTGTTGCCTACCTCCTGGTTCCTCCTATCTGGTCTGTCATCACCTCTAATCTTCGTGGTTACAAAGGTACAATAAAGACTTGTTTTGATGCAAATTACCTTGTTTTTGTGTGCATGCACTAAGCCACAACCTCATTCTGGAGCCTTAATAGTTCTGCTTCCATGACTTTATAGGAGACCTTACTCCTGCTCAAGCCCTTGATTTGATATCTGCACAAAACTACGTTTTGATTGATATCAGATCCGAGAAAGATAAGGACAAGACTGGTATCCCTCGCCTTCCCTCTAGTGCTAAAAACAGGATGATTGCCATTCCGTAAGTGTTCCTCATACTCGTTTAGTTTCTCTAGAAGTGGTTTACTTCAAGAGAGAAACTTTTTTATTTTCTTTTTCTCCAAATACTTGAGAAAAAATTTATTCAATCACTACCTGCTGAAACTTTGGAGTTTGAGATTTGTAAAGTTATTACTATCACTTGCTGTGGTGTTTCAGTTTGGAAGAACTGCCAAGTAAGCTCAGAGGACAGGTGAAAAATGTGAAGAAATTGGAAGCTGAAATAGTGGCTTTGAAGATTTCATATCTCAAGAAAATCAACAAAGGCACCAACGTTGTGATCTTGGACTCGTGGGTTTCCTTCCATGTCTACTACACTTTGATGGATTCAATTCCATTGTTCTTCATATTAACTTCAGCATTTGTTGTAACGTTAGGTACTCGGACGTAGCAAAAACTGTGGGAAGAACACTGACCAGCCTTGGTTTTAAGAACACATGGATTGTTGCTGATGGATTCTCTGGGAACAAAGGGTGGTTGCAGAGTAGATTAGGAACAGATTCTTACAACTTTTCGTTCGCAGAAGTGCTGTCACCATCGAGGATCATCCCTGCGGCAGTGAGAGGTTTTGGCACAACCAGCCAATCTAGCACTAAGCTTCTTCCTGGAGCTGACTAACTTTTTTGTGCACTAAACTCTTGTGCAAATAGAAATCACTCTTGTGCATGCTTCTCTCATCCAATATATTTGTTTAATTATTTCCCATAATTATTTCATCAGTTTTGTTAAGTCTTTTATTTCAACCTTCTACCTTTGTGCATGTTTTGAGTGGCTCATTGCATCCCCTTAGTTGCAGTTGTTAGATGCTTGGCCAATGATGTTTTCATCCTCCAAGAGGCATACAAGTCCACATGTATATTAGGATACCTATTCAAAATATGAGTCTAGTCTCCCACAATGAATTGAGATCTACAATATAATGAGAAAGTTGAAGATTTACGAAAATAGTATTTTAAAATTTTGAATTGAAGCTAGTATTATCTTTTTGTATGAATCCGATTCTTATTTTATTATTATCAGTATTTTCTCTTAAATTTTAATGTCAATATTTAATTTTTTTTAAAAATAAAGATAAAATAATTTTTTAGCTTGATTAATTTTCGTTTCAATCTTTGAATAAGAAAGTATATACTTTGGTCCCTTGGTTTCTTGATTAACTAAAAGATGGTATTTTTTTTTTTTGGATTAAATACGAATAAAATTGTTTTGAGTGGTGAACTCAAATAAACAAAATATGAATAAAAGACGTCATGTAAAGTGTACTTAAATTAATAAAAAGATGTCATCTAAAGTTACTTAATTTGTTTATATTTGAGACTAGAAATAATAAAAGACAGCACAACTCAAAAATAGTTGTCATAACTTTGATTTTAAAATTGGTTGTGGAAAACAACAAAAGAAATGGTGAGAGATAATCGCACTCTTTTACATTTCGGTGTAGCACTGTTAAGTAATAATAAATAAAACTCAAATATATTGGAGGTCCAAAACTTATTTAAGCCTATTTTTCTAAAATATATGAGAATTTGAAAAATAAATAATATTTCTTTAAAATACTACAAGTTAAAAAACTAACTCGGAGTTTTTTTCATTTACATGTTAACAATATAATACAAAAATTATCATTGCAGATATATGAAACACCAAATGAATAAAATATCCATTTCTTTCTTAACATGTAAATTACAATAATAATGTTTATTTTATATAATTAAAATTACATTTATAATACATGAATATCTTACACGAAATATTGTAATTTTTTTTCCTATGTATTGTAGTTTGCTCAAGGTGCGTACCCTAGGAGGAAGTGGTTTACAATAGAAAACAGAAGTAATCTGTTATCTTCTTCTTCTTGTTCCTTTTGTCAGTGCCAAGAAGAGCACGTTCCGTTTCCCCTCTGCTGTTCCAATTTCCACCTACCATGATATTCAATTAGGGTTAGGACGTAGGGCGTTCTTCTCGTTTTCGCTCTGTTAATTACAACGAAGGCCAACATGGTTGTGCTTTCGCTCTCAGCTCCCAACCTCTCCACCGCTTTTCTCGCTAAGAAACTGTACCTCTCTCTCTTTGTTTTCCCTTTGCGTTTTGATTGATTTTGCCTTTAGTTTTCAGATTAATCAGCGTTTTGTTTTGTTTTATTTTCATGGTTTCGGATTCGTCAATCATTTTTCGTGCATAAATTGTGAATTTGGGTTTCTTCAGGTATCTCCGAGAACACGCGAAGAAGCTTACGGCCTTTCGCACTAGATGCGCGGTCGACACGCCCTACGGAGGTATCACCTAAAGCCTTTCAAATTTATTGATTTAATTACACAAGAAAACTTCCAACCCTATCAATTACTATATACGAAAATGACCTCAAAATGCTTTATTATTAAGATAGTCACGAGGTGGTGAAGTTGCTTTATTGTTAAGGTTTAGGTACTGTGCATAGTAATGTGTACTGATTTTTAGGCCTTGCTCAGGCTTCTGATTTTTTTGGGCTCAAGCTTAGTTCCCTTTTGTGTATTAGTAGAAGGAAAATCCAAGGTGGGTTTTGTTTTGCTTTGGGTGGAACATGGAAATTTAGATATGTATTCCTACTGAAAGGACTTCCAATAATAAGTCACCTTCTGTTCCTCCCCCTACCTTCTCTATCTGTGTCCAGTGAGACTTAGTAGATTGGCAGCATTATGCTCCTGTCTTGAGAGATATCTTTTGTACCTAGTAACAGACTTTTGGATCTCATGTAGAACATGCCTTTTTTAGTTACTAGTGTTATTTCTTGTTCTCGTAGCTAGTTGCATGATTTCAAGAAGCCTGTCAACGTTTAGATCATTGGCTATTGCCTGTGAGCTGAAGTTTAACTGACTTGGATCATGATTCATATTAATTTGTAAAGTCTGCATTTATGCTCTTAGTTTCATTTCTCTGTCTATTATTTTCCAACTTATGGATTAACTATTGATATGTGTATTTATGTATAATTCTTGTATGCAGGTAATGTCCAAAAATTCCCTCGAATCAATGTTTGGGATCCTTACCGTCGTCTTGGTATTAGCCCTGATGCTTCTGAAGAAGAAATTTGGGGATCAAGAAATTTTCTGTTGCAACAATATGCTGGGCATGAGAGGAGTGAAGAATCAATTGAAGCGGCTTTTGAGAAATTATTGATGGCAAGTTTCGTACAGAGGAGGAAAACAAAAATTAACTTGAAAAGCAAGTTAAAAAAGAAAGTAGAAGAGTCTCCTCCATGGGTGAAGAACTTGCTAAACTTTGTTGAACTTCCACCGCCTGAAATCATCCTCAGAAGATTGTTTCTCTTTGGCTTCATGGGTGGCTGGAGTATTATGAATTCTGCTGAAACTGGACCTGCTTTTCAGGTTTGCTTTGAATTTCTTCTCTTTCCACTTCTGTTTGGTGTATACTTAAATGCATATATCTTTTACAATAAAACTAGTTTTTTTTTTTTTTTTTTTTTCAGAAAGAAAAAGAAAACTTTGTAGATGTCATCTTCTGTAAATATTTGGGGTGTGAGGCCTATAAATTTTAAAAAAGAAATCCAATTATATATTCATGTAGTTACCTTCTTAAGCCATATAGCATGTGTATCAGAGTTATCCATACTGCATGAAGTGAAGTCAACTACCAGCCTCTAGATTGTAGCCTTTCAAAGGCTATACTTGAGTTGTGCCTATTACTTAAGGTTCCATAGAAATTTTCCATCATTGTGACTATCGGATTTTCAGGTTACTGCGTTTAGTACTATTCCCATTTTTAAGGTTTTCATTATTTTCAATAAAATGTCAATATTGTCTTTTCTTCCTATAGCATTTCCAATGTAAGGGTCTTATAGGAAACTTTCATTGGAGTATGCTGATGTTACACGGTCAGAGTCTTAAAAATAAGATCTGAGTCTTGTATAATAAGACATTGAGTCTGAAGAATAAAAAATAACTTTTCAATATCAACATATTAACACAAACATTAAATTAATATTTAATTATAATAATTAAGTTAATTTTTTAAGTTATAAAAGATTGAAGTGTAACTAAAAAATTTTGAAAGTGTGGGTCTTATAAGACCTCACCATTAGAACAAAATTTCTAAGAGTAGCTTAGAAATGAGTTGGTATGATGAGACCCACTTAATGTAAAATAAGATCTCGTGAGAGTTTCTTATAAGACCTTTGCATGGTAGATGCTCAATGGTCACTTTGGGTTCTTCCAACTATAAGTAGATATGGATGGGCCAATTTAAGCAGGAGTGCTCTCCTCTCTGTGTGCATACATACCCACTCATAAAGGACTTGAACTTGAGATTTTACATAAGTGGAACCTGGTTCCTTTCTACTTGGATCGATTGACTTTGGTAATATTACCCGTGTCAGTGCATTTCTATTTATCCTTTCATTTGTTCAGAAGTGTATGAAGTCTTGTTCAGGTGATTGTGTGTTCTAGAAGCTATATTTGATCTGAATTTCATGCAATATTGGAGTTACATATCACCATCGGGGAACACTATTAAAGAATTTGAAGTAGATATCATTGCTCTGTCTGTCGCTCTCCTCTTCCTGCTTCCCTCGTGGCATGAATACTTGCTTGTTGACAGAAATATTGTATTGTTACAGGTGGCGATCTCTTTGGCTGCTTGCATATATTTTCTTAACGAAAAGACAAAGAGCTTGGGTAGAGCATTCATTATTGGGTAAGTGACTAAATCATCCAACTTATGTATTTTCCTCTGATTTTTTCCTATTCGCCATCACCGTCTACATTGTTTTGTTTTTGCACTATGATAGGTTTGGAGCTCTAGTGGCGGGATGGGTCTCCGGTTCAGTGCTGGTACCCAATATTCCATCTATGTTGCTGCGCCCAACTTGGACACTTGAACTCCTAACGTCATTGGTAGTTTATCTATTCTTGTTCGTTGCTTGTACTTTTCTCAAGTGAATTAGCATAAATTCTTTCAACGTTTTATTAGGAGATGAGTTTATAGGCGATCAAGCTGAACTTTTGTTTAGCGAGCTAAATTGTTTACTGTCTTATTCTTTATGAAAACGAAAACTGTCTGAGTTGGGAATGGTCAGCGTAATTATTGCTATGCCCAAATATCCGTTGGTTACGGCCAAGTTCTTCCACCATGCTCTGCATCTTAAAATCTGTTGTCGAACTCATATTTTTCTGCTAACTCTGACATAATTAGGTACAATCTTTAATCACTCGATATTCCTTTCCCTGCCCACGACTTGGTTAAATTTGTTTTCGAATTAACTTGGGTACTGTTGGAATTTGTAAGTTTACATGCCCAATATTTTAAATACAATGTATTATCAAAGGAAGTCATTGCAGTTACCATGATTATCAACGGTTATTGTATTAAAAGATTAATTTGATGTTTCAAATGTTTTAGGAGCGTATTTTGTTTTTCAGTATCGATTTTAAGAGCCGGACATTATAGTTCTTTCACCGGCATATATTTAACGTTAATTTTTTTTAATATATGGTAATGGCATGTTAGGAAAAAGCAAAGTAGAATTAGAGTTAAGTGGTGGAGAGATTTATCTTATTATTTTTTCTGCTATATATAAAATTATCAATGTTATTAATTAACCTGAATTTATTTATAATGATTGAAATCCGTTTTCAGTTGCAACTTTGTACCGTATGAATCAATGTTAGTGGGACGAATCATCAACCGGTCAAATTATTAAATAGAACATCAGGTCAAATTATTTAATCTAACATAATATAAGTTTTTAATTAATAAAAGTAATATTTAAATATCTTTGTGGGTTCTTTTTTAAATTGAGTAGAAATGTTTATATAAATAACTTATTTTATTTTAAAGAGCTCATATTTGTGGGATTTATATTAGAATATTTTTAATTAAAAAACTCGCTATGCAACTCCATTAGAAATGTTATTGGTTGAATTGTGAGAATCAAAATTTTATCTTTAAAATATATATCATACATATTTCACTTGTTTAATAAGTATTGAAATTGTCATGATTATTTCCCTTTAAGTTCACAAGGTGCAACTTACAAGACTCGTAGCTGGGTGAAATTTCACTCCCGTCTTCAATTTTTCAGAATATTTTAAAAATTTACACACAAAAAATGATTTTATTAATTATGTAAAACTTCTTTTACTAATAATGTCTTTTCACAATTGAACTAAATAATTTTAATTGTCAATATTATACAATTACTGTTAAATTGTCAATAAATTTACTACACATAAAATATGTAGTAGAAAGTACAAAAATAATTAGGCTGTCAATAGTTAGATTAAAGGTGTTGCAAATACTACAACTCTTTACATCTAGATAAAAACATCTGTATTTACTATTTTCTTTTAGAAAATGTTTTAACAGTTGGAGAGCATCTGAGAAACAACCATCACAATCTATTACTGAAAAAAAAAAAAAAAAAAAAAAGAGCTTCCATTGTTCTTTCAAATTTGGTGGCCTTACAACAATTACTAACTCTGGCCGTTTTCTTAATGCATCTCGATACTTTTTTCTGAACCTCCGTAAATTTAGAAATATTAAGAATATCCTTTTAAATTTGTAATTATTTATATTTTAACTTGTAGAATTTAAATTACATTATACATTTTAAAATATAATTTTTATATTTTAAATTACAACGAATATGTGGAATCCAAAATACAAATATGTATCGATCTTTGTCCCCCACAGACTCAATGGGATGTGGATTTTACTTTCAATTTTTTAAAATTTAGTATATAAAAATAAAGAAATTACACTCACGCATTTTAAAATACAGACTCCCACTAACATTTTTCATAAAATAACATTCACTCCTTATAATTTTTAAAACAAATATTCTTTTCTCTTACACTTTTAAATAAAAGGCATTCGTATTCTTTGTTTTTTTAAATAAAGTGATATTCATCTCTTTTATTTTATTATAAATATTACTATTTTTATTTTAAAATCTTAATTTTAATTTTCATATTTTTGTTTTAAGTTTTAGTTAATACGATATTTTTAAATAAAAAAAAGTGTTGTTTTATTAGAAATAGAAGAAAAAAAGTAAATATATCACAATCATAAAAATTTAATGCTGGCATAAATTCAATAAGAAACTCAATCTTCATTCATGATGAGCATGAGTTTACTAAGAAAATCTGATATTGGAACCTGAACAAGTAGTTCAAGAAATTAACACAATACAAATTTGACAGATCTAAACGCTAAATGCCACGAAGAACAAAAGGTTAAAGAAATTAAATAACAGTATCCAACATTACAAAAGCACAAAACCATGCATATACATACACACATATACTAAATAGTTAACCTAGATATCGAGGACACAAACTAGTTCTCATTATAATGCATGCAAGAAGAGTAGTGAATCAAGGGCATAGCGTTTTGAGGTGGTTGCACCGTGAATCTGATCTATTGTTCTTGATGGCGTAGCAGCCCAAGGTATATATGACAGTGACAAGCACAAGCACGCATGCGTTGAACACAGTGAGACGTCTCCATTGGTTCCTTATGTTAGCCAAAACTCCTCCCTTGCATGAATTGCAATAGTAGCACAGTTTGTCTTCCCTGTTGTTCCAAGTGGTGCAGTCAGAATTATTCACTGCTGGACCCTTCTTTGGCACTTCCCAGAACGTACCATTCTTCACTATGAACCCACAAGACACTGGTGGTTTACAACAACCAGACTGAGAAAAAACAAAAGAAAAAAAGAAAAAAAGTTAAGTAATTTCTACACACATGATTCAAATGCATTTGCATGTCGCAACCCTAGCCACGATTCACCAACTTTTAATTCTTTACTTTTTAGCAACACACCCACTTCAAAAAAATTTATAAATGTAGCAAACTCATAATTAATTCAGTCGTTCTTTTTGACAAAGTTTTTAACTTTTTAATTATAGTCGAAAACGGTTGAAAAAAACATAAACTTTCTATGCATTAATATTTACTTATAGTTAACGAAGTTAACTAGAGATTATAGAAGAAAGAAGAGATATAAAACCTGCGTGGTAGATAGGTGTTTGAAAATGAGGGAGTCGTTGTTGCGGCCACCGTTGAGGGCGAGGTTCTGGCACACGTGCGCGTCCATTAAGCAACTCTTCACTTCGTCCCAGTTCTTGTTGTTCACGACGTAGCGTTGCAGCCAGTGCGAGAAATCGGCCACCCTGTACTCGCCGTAGCCCTTGCCGGAAACCTGCTGTCCAACCTTCCTGTTCGTCACGAACAGCGTGAAGACGGTGAAGAAGGCCAGGCCCACGATGAGCGCAAACGTGACGAAGAGGTAGGCGTAGAGCGCCACGTTGACGCGGCACAGCGACCCCACGATTCCCAAGGCGGAGACAAGCACCACGAAGATGCCACCGACGAGCAGCGGCACCTGCAGGACCTTCTGGCAGTCGGAGCCGCCACGGATGTGGATGTACGCGGAGGAGGCCACGGCGGCCACGCCCAGAAGCAAGGAAAGGATGTTGAGGGCGCCGACAACAGTGTTACTTACGCGGAACATGTTTACGAGGATTTTGTTGAATGAATAGAGAAAGGTTGAAGAAAGAATGAAGGAGTGTGAAAGAAGAGGAAGTTGTGGATGGGATAGTAACTGTTCTATATAAGTGGAAACAAAAGCAGTTATGTGTGCGTAACTAGGGTTCGTGTCGTGTGCCACTTGGCGGATTGTGGACATGCCACGTCACTCATGATCAGTTATATCTTTTTATAATGGATAGTTTGTGACAGTTATCCCTGATATTTTTTATATCACATTATTATATTACTGAATGTATCAATACCTGTAAAAAATAGATTTGCGTGTTTATAATGTGAGAAAATGTGATAGTCTACATTCTTTTAGCACTGATATATATTATAATTTTATTAATATATAATATTTTATTAATAAAAACCAGTATCAAATGAAAGATTTCCTTAAACAGTAAAGGGAAAATAAAGTTTTCTAGAAAAACAAAATATTTTTTTTGAAGAAGGTAGTACACTTTCTTTCAAAAATTACATAAATGGACATTTTTTTTTGTGTTTGGGAGCAGGTCGTGAATATTTTCAACAAAGAAATTTGTTACAAAGTATATTATTTATTTATTTTTAAATCATGAATCAAATCATGCTTTAACTTTTATAAGTGAAATCATACACTGATTCACGGTTTTTGCTTTTTGTTTTTTTAAATGAAATCGTGCACCGGTTGACTATATTTATTTTTTAAGATGAAATCCTGTTTATTTTTTTCATTTTCTTATTTTTTTAAAGAATAAAGTTTTGTTGACACCGTTTTCTTATTATCCCCACTTGACATCGGGGTAATTTTGTCAAAGCATCTTACGTGGCAGAGGCAAATGTGGAAGTACAAAACTGAAGGGGTAAAAGTGGAAGTCAAGTTCTGAAGGTATGCCCTAATTTTTGAAATCCCGCACCTCTCACTCTTTCACTCTCAGTGTCGCTCTCTCTCCCTCTCAAGCTATCACCAGCTCTCGATCTCTATCACTCTCTTTGCCTACTCTCACTCGCTCTGCACTCGGCTCTGCTCTCGCTCTATCTGCACTCGCAACGTCTCTCTGCTCAAGTGTTTCAGTTGGCTTCGTATCTGCTCTCGTCTTCTCAGTGGTAGATTTTCTTGCGTTTTCCATCAACAGTTGCTAAAGGTGAGTCTTTTATGAGGTTTTCATGTAAAAGGAACTGTTTTTCATCGTTTAAATGTGTCTTGTATGATTT
>Ga0209700_108049_pt1 | contig 14023 bp, 2 predicted proteins | sample SiratroredBW_FD_187528 | JGI IMG/M metagenome (GOLD analysis project Ga0209700, IMG submission 187528) | Root nodule microbial communities of legume samples collected from California, USA - Siratro red BW (SPAdes) (version 2) | ecosystem: Host-associated > Plants > Roots > Nodule | place: USA... | reverse complement strand
GTTATCTCAACAAGGTTATGTTGAGAAGGTACTAGACAGATTTGGAATGAGCAATGCAAAGCCTGTGAGCACTCCATTGGCAAATCACTTCAAGCTCAGTTCAAACCAGTGTCCTAAGACAGATAAGAAGGTTGCAGACATGACAGAGGTTCCTTATGCTAGTGTTGTTGGCTGCTTAATGTATGCAATGGTATGTACTCGCCCTGATTTAGCTTATGCCGTTAGTCAAGTTAGCAAGTACATGTCTAAACCAGGTAGGCAACATTGGGAGGCAATCAAATGGATTTTCAGGTACTTGAGAGGTACTGTGGGGCATGACATTGTGTTTGGTAATCAACAGGGTGATCCTTTGGTTATTGGATATGTGGATTCAGATTATGCTGGTGATTTGGATAATAGAAGGTCGACAACTGGGTATGTTTTTACTATCAGTGGAGGACCTGTATGTTGGAAGTCAACTATCCAGTCTATTATTGCATTATCTACCACTGAAGCTGAATACATGGCAGTAGTTGAGGCTGCAAAAGAAGCTTTGTGGCTTACTGGGTTAGTAAATGAATTGGGTGTTCAACAAGGTGGAGTTCAGTTGCATTGTGACAGTCAGAGTGCTATTTATTTAGCAAAGAACCAGATATATCATGCTAGAACAAAGCATATTGATGTGAGGTTTCACAAGATCAGAGAGTTGATTGTATCTGGTGAGATATTGTTGCAGAAGATTGGTACTGAGGAGAATGCAGCTGACATGTTAACCAAGCCAGTTACCACAGACAAGCTCAAGCATTGCTTGAATTTGTTGAATGTTTATAGTTGCTAGAAAAGCATGGTAGTCCAACCCACTATGTGTTTGATACTTCCGAATTGTATATCTTCTAAGGAGGTGTATATTCGCCAAGGTGCAAATTTGTTAGGTATGACTCATAATACCAATAGAGGAAGTTATAGGCTTTGTGGGCTGGGCCAGGAGTGCGGGGGTATTTTGGTTATTGTACCTTGTTTAGGGTTATTTATATAATCATCTGTAATTGTAACCCTGGGGATTGATCTCTCTAATAACAAAACACAGCCGCTCAAACGCTCCGGAGGACGTAGAAAAATTGTCGAACCTCGTTAAATCTTGTGTTCTCTATTTTCTTCATCTTTGTTCATTTTCGTTCGTTCCTATGTTTATAGCGTGAGTTTCTCAACAAAGGAGATATCTGTTACAACATAAGTATTAATATTTGATACACAACTCAAACAATGATTCACATATCATTCCATATTTATAACACTAAATTTGTACAATTTTCATCACTCTTAGTAAGCATTATAATACAATATAACCCATTTAAAAAATAAAAAATAAATTAATATACAAAGTAATATTCATTTTGCATTTATAAAAACATTCATATTTCAGTCCATTAAAGAGATAGGATGAAAAAAAAATAGCTTGAGTGAAAACGAACTCTCTTGAGTGAAAATTTCTTTACTTAAGTGAAAATCCAGTTGAGAATAGAAGTTGAGTTGTTGTTTTATTTTCATTTGAGTGAAAAATCCTTTTCTTAAGCAAAACATCCTTCGTTTGAGAAAAAAAATCCTTCACTCAAGCAAAAATAAGACCGAGAGCAAGATTTGAATTTATGTTCTATTATTGCTTGAATGAAAATCCTCCACTTGAGAAAAATAACCAGAAAAATAATCCTTAAGTAGAAAAATAAAATTTGTTTTCAAAGATTTTATTCGAAACCATTTTAATAATATCATTTATAAATAATTCAAAATGATCAATATAATCTATGATTTGTTCAAATATCACCATTCACTCATTTTAATTCAATATTGGTCATTCAAACTCAATACACATATTCACATCAAACTCATAAGTTAACATATGAAAAGTTACATGAATTGAACCTACTTATCTAAACTATATTCAAAACCCAGTCTAAATAACTTTATACCTTATCATGCATAATCTAAGTACTATACAAACTTCTCAATGAGAATATCCAATTCAAAAACATTCTAAAATAATCATTTATTAACCAAAACTATAATAAAACTCAATTTCAAATAATTTTCAAACAAAATACAATCCCTGCATGAAACCCAAAATCTTGTGACCCAATTACCTCATCCATATAATCTCCTAGGGTTGTGGCTCTTCTTCTTCAAAGTGAAAGACCAAAGCACTAGACTAAACCTATAGGGTTTTATATAAAAAAAACATAAATAGTTTCATTTACCTATAACTCTTTACTTGAAAGAAATTTTCAACTAAAGTAAGAGAATTACTCAAAATCTAGAAACTATGAGTAAAGAATCCAAACATAGAACTTATACTTTTTTTTAACAAAGACCTTATATTTTCATAGAATAATAGTATTGTAAAATTTTATAAAATAAATAATGTCATAAAAATATCCAAAATACATAAACTTTATAATTTATAGTGGTTTTCTAAGAACTTTCATATTTTAAAAATTATATGATTTTATATTGTTGATAACATAATTTTTTTTTCAAAAAAATAAAGTGATAAAATTAATACTAATTTATTCTCTCTTTTAGCTCTTATTTAATTTTATATTTATTTCTTAAAAAACGTCTTAGTCAAACAAAACTATTTTTTTATGAGACAAAAAATAAAAATATTGAATAAAAATTGTAAAAATAGCTTCACTCTCACCATAGTTACTAAACACCACATTTTATTATCATTCTCATTTTTACTACATTACCATGTTTTTTTATATTGACTACTACCACATATACTATTGATGTCATAATTCCTATTATCACTAAGTCACTATCATATTGTTGATGTCATTATTATTACTTTTATATTATGATTATTATTAATATTAATATCAATTAGTATAATTGAAAATACTAATAAATAAGATTTAAATTTATTTAATTATTTTCTGATCACATTGTTGTTATATTTTACGTATTTTATATTAACCACAAAACGCAACAAAAGAAATTTATTTAGTGAAATGGTTAATAAACTTAAATAACACAGTGGAATCTAAAATGTAATGACGTGAAATGTGATGGGTTTAGTCCATGAATAGAATAGCGACACCACAGTTTCAACTTTCATAAAAGAAAACAAAAGAAAAGACAACAGTTGCAATGAGAATCAGCAGGGGATTCTGCCGGCGGCATATCAGCCGGTAACCCGCCGCCCGCGGCGGAAGTATGCCGGTGGTTGTTCATAATGGGGCCCACTCCCCAAAATCATGAAAGAAAGAAAAAAAAAGAAGGATATGATAGTAACGTCTCATTCCCACTCACCTTAACCTTACATTCCTCAAACTTACACTTAAGTGCAAACACATTTTAACATGAGTAATAAATATTATAATTTTACACCAATTCATAATTAATAATTTTCATAAGAAATATTATTTCCAGTTCTTAAAAAGTTCTCAATAATACATGAAGAGACAAAATTACCTAAGGTGTGTATTTATTCTTGTTTCATTTCTAGAAAAATTATGATCTTATATTCAGAGACACATAATTATCTAACGGTGAATTAGTCCCTTAACTTTCAAAACCTTTATGTCTACACCTAATTGCTACACCCGTTACACTCAAAAAATATATACTTTTACACTGATTAAAAATATAATTGTACATTAATCTTTTTTATTTTATATTAAAAATAACTACATTTTTTCTAAATTACTCTTTATTACATTGGATTTGAAAACAGAAGTAATTTCAAAAACAATGAAATGAAATTGCATCGAATTAATTATATTTATTTATATTTTGGTTCATCTAACGTGAACTTTTCTTCTTATATTTCCGTTCAGAAAAAGTAATTGGAGGTCATAAATTCATAGTTCTGGTAAGGAATGACGATGGATATTTATCGATGGAGATCCTCATTAAATGGTGCTTAGGTGTTATAGAACAGTGTTGGTGGAATGAATCTTTAAAAAGTTAGAGCGTGAATTCTTTTGTAATTTCATAGCAGCTATTACAGGCAAAGCAGCGAATGATGTGATAGGATTAGCGTAAGCAATAAGAATGGCCTACAAATTCCTATATACATTTCTCAATGAATACAAAAAATCATATGCCTATATACACAAGATCTTCCGTTAACTATCAATGGAAGAAGTGAATATGCTGACTGTTTCATGTGAAGCTCACCATGGACTTGCAACAGAAACAGTGTAAGGAAATCCTGATTTCTCTAGTCACCAAAAAGTAGATAATTGCCTCCAATATACTATTTGACTCCATTGCATGGAAACTTGAAGACTCATAGCATTCTGTTTGCTTCATTCACTGATACTTTCCCCTGTTATTATAAGAATAAAAGACAGGTCATGTTCGCTATACCATCTATGATTTTCCAATATTTCTGTAAAAATGGAGCCAAGGATACTTAATTTAATAGCAAATAGAGATAATATATATTATGATGGAATATGGTATTCAACAGACTAGAGTAGCCTTATTCTTGAAATCAAATGCACCTAATTAAGAGCTAATAGAACAAAAATCTGACAGGAATATGCCAGTAGTTAGGATGAGGAATGTTTGTCTTGAAAGTAATATTTGCGTCTCAAAAACAAACAATTACATTTGGAAGCAATGGTTGGAAATATCTAGTAAAGCATTCATCCCCAATCAAGTTACAGTAACTATGAATCATTAGAAGGATTTCAATTTAACCCTTCAAGTTAGTGATATGATCTGTGATTGACAACATATCATACTGAAAACTAGTAATGTTGACTCCCAAAAAAGCTTTAATTGATTTGAAATCATAAACCTAAAGAAAATTGCAGCCAATGATGAATGGCAAAGTGATGATTCTATGCAAGTTCAAAAGGTTGTACCACGTTTATAACTAGCTCAAATAAGGTTTATGAGAGAAAACAGTTATCTGATAATATATATATGAGGCCATCAAAAAGGGAGAAATAAAGAGAGACACCTCAATTTGTGTGGTACTTTCAGATGGAAACCAGTGCATGAGAACACCCAGGTTCATGACAGCAGGTATCAATTTAAACAAAAGTGGAGTTGTAACCTGTATTTAATCAATGATAAGTTTACATAATTCAAAGAAAGGAACGTATGACAGCTAGATGAATGAAATTACCAGACTGAGAGCCGTTGTCCCTAGAAGAAGAAGATACATTTTCCCCTAAAATATTACAATCAGTGGTCAGAAAGAGAGAAAGATAGAACAGAGGGAAATTACAAAGATCACTAAAAACAATCAAGAAGGTATCATGAAGGTTTAAATAATTTTTTCAATTAAACTGCAAATTGTTTGGGTTGATAGTGGAAAACGCGAGGTATTTTTTCAGTGTAACCAGAATACCTATGATGAAGCTTGGGAGAAATTTCACTTATATTTTTGGCCCAAAAACTTTTGTGCTTGGCAATTTACATAATGCGCTGGAAGACCTTTCCCTTACTTTGGAGGGTCTTTGAAGGTACAAAGATCAAACCATCTTCGGCCATTTTTTTTTCATATTGAGAAATGCTAAAATTACACTCTTAACACCTTGTTATTGGGTGATGTGATATTCAAACCGAGTTCCAAAAAATGTGGGTTCTGTTCGTTATTTAGTAGGCCACACAATCCATTTTTAGTGGATTCCAAATGAATTATACCCAATAATAAAGTCGGTTCAAAAGACAATATCAAGAGTGTGTTACTAGCATTTACATAACAAATAGCATATAGCTTACTCCTCTCTTTCTCACGTGAAATCCATTATTTTTAAAACCAGCAGATTTTATTTCTATTTGCAGTCATTGAGAGAATACCAAAGACAAATCTTCTTTATGCTGTTGTTCCTCGCATTATCTATCCTCCTAGCAAACAGAAAAACCATCATTTACTTCTCGCCATTTTTCTTAAGTGGTTGCATTTCAGATTTGACGTGTAGATTACACCAAACCTTTAAACTTGCTTGTCTGCTTACTTCCTCCGTCAACTAACTCACTAATTGGAAACTATAATCTGCAGATTGGCAAGGTACACAAAAAAGTCTAGGGTACATTCTTTAATGATATGAATAATGTCTCCATTGGCCAATAACTAGAAATCATGGGTTAATTCCATACCTTGACTTTACCCAACGTTAAGAGATTATAATTCCCATTCATATGGATCCTACTTTTGTGGTTCCCATGTAACATGTTCATTTCCAGAATTGGAGGCGTCTCCACCCAAATTCTAAAACATTCTTAACTACTACGAAATCAGATTGCCGTACCCATACCCGTCCACCTTTATTTGTTTCATACTTAACATTGTAGATCAGATGTAATGTACTATGTATGCATACATGCCAGGTCAATAACTAAAATCAGTTTGGTTCATAATTTCTCAGAAGGGGGCCATACAAAAACTAATGGAGATTACAAAATCTAAGCAGTGGGTAAATCATCAGACATTATTGTCAAACAATACCACCAAGTGGACAGAGATAGAGAGAGGGAGAGAGAGAAAGAGAGAGAGAGAGAGAGAGAGAGAGAGAGAACAAAAACCTCAACAAGGTGAAGATTTGATGCACGACTCAGGAGGACAAAAGCAAATTCACCAATTTGGGCAAGCGAGATACCAACCTAAACAGCCATTCAGTGTCCGCATAAGAAACTGTGTATAGTTAATCAATATATCATCCAACAGGTTGACAGCATTAACTTACAATAAATGCCGTCTTAATGCTATAACCAAAGGCCTTGGTAACTATAGCAACAACAGCAGTTTTAACGACTACAACCAGAATAACAGATGCCAGCAGGATATCCACATGGTTCCAAAGGAAATGCACATGTATAAGCATTCCAATACTCGAGAGAAAGAGGGCTGCAAATAGGTTACGAATTGGTTCCACCTACAAAAGACAACTTCTATTTTAATCTTGCGACAACTGAAACATAATTCATAATTCAAAAGCAGTAAATTATCCCAAAATACATCATTTGTATGTATGTCCATAGGAAAAAGAAAAGAGAGAAAAGGGAGGAAGTGCAACTAAGAGGTTAAAAGGAATCTTTCAAAATCTATAAAACAGGGGCCGGGGAAGAAATTATAAATTCTACAAAAGCAATAAGGCTGCCTAATCTGCCTGCGTATTAAAGGCTCCTTAAAGATAACATGAGCTGAATACAAAAGATAACACAAAAGTGAAACTGAACACCTAGAAGTTTGGGAGAAAAGAAGCATCCCAAAACATTTCGGAAATAAGGCATGTCTAATGTTATCTTCCAAAATTGGGATAACACAGAATAAACCAATCATTGTACAACATGGTATTTGCAAGACAAAAGACAGTAAAATAATGAACTATGTGAAGTGCACCTCGAAGTGATCCAAAGATAAATTTGTGTGAAAACTAAAGAGTATGGATAACTATTACAAGCAAAGCCAAAATAAGTCTGACACAGGTCAGAAGATATCAGTCATGAATACTACCTGGTCCAAAGTATGTTGAGCAAAGTCTGTTGTGGAAATCATAACACCAGCCATAAATGAACCCAGCTCAAGACTAAGGCCAAGCTTATCACTGCACTGGAAAGATATTATAAAAATTTAGCAAAATGTACATCATCACTGCTAATTTTTAACTAATAGGCTGCATCATGAGTCTAAATCCCTGTTTTAAGAAGGAAGCATGGACTCTCAACCCCCCAATCCGAACATACATAAAAAATATTCTTCATTCCAAAAATAACATACATGACATTGCAGTCTAGCAGACAAATGTTTTAAAAAGTGTGCACAACTTTGTATGGATAAAAGAAGCAACAGAATAAGGAATACAGCAATCAGCATTTGTTTTTCTTACCCATGCAGATAACAAGCAGAAAGCAACAGCAGCTAGCTGATAAAGTTCATTAGTCTGGGGAGCAGAAAGGAAGAAAAATAATTCATGAGCTGCTAATAGTGCTAGCAAAACAGTATCAAATGAAATATGTTTTAGGCTAACCTGAGATGACAGCCGCATCATCAGTTTAAGAAATCGAGGAACAAATGACCATGACAGTATAGATGTAGCAGTGATATACAACGACAACACTAGCAGCCTGAAGTTCAAAGTAGTTAGATGATTAGATCCTATTCTAATGACAATATGCTGAATTTAGGGTATTTTGTACCTCCCCCTAATAAGAACCCTATATTTCAATAAAACTGCATTTTTGTGGTAACTCTTTTCACAAAAATCAAACATCATGATACATCATACTTCCCAGCACTCTGTTTCCAGAAGTCTAACCACAGAAAAGTGTCACAGTTCAACCACAAATTATTGTCTCCCAGTGGTATGTTTTATCTAGTTTAAACAAATTCCAATATATCTCGATAGGATTCATGTATTTTAAGCTCAAGAAATGATTACAAGCCATGTTTCTAAATTTTAAGATCTTAGAAGTTGTTTACGTTAATTTGGACAACAACTTCAGAGAGGTAATCGCATGTTAAAATACAGGTTCAGCATATATTAAAGTAGAAAGGTGTATATATTTAGCAACACAATGCAGTTCAATTGGCTTTCATTGAATGAAAAAGTTGTTATTGATCACTAAGCAAAAAGGGAGTTTATGAAAAAGTAGTGAAATCAGAGTGAAAAAGAACAGATGGACAGACTTACAGTTTCCCCATTGACATTATTCCTTGTAAAAGGCCACTGTTACCACCCAAAACTGGGAGCAAGGCAAATAGTAAACCCACTGCACAATCCTGAGATATAACAAGTGGTAGAGGAAAGATTGATACGCAATATAAGTCTAACTTAAGAGCATATTACCTTATGAAAAGCTAACGAGTTTAACATTTAAAATACCAACTAGAAAGATACCTGAAAAATAAGAGTCCCAATTGTAATTTGAACATGAAGAGCATTACTACTATTTCGCTCCACCAAAAACTTCACCACCTGGAAAAGGGAAAAAAAAAACAGTGAACCATGCTTAGAATCTACTAAAAACCACTGATAACAATATTTACAGTAAATTTTGGGAAATGGTGGAAAAACATACTACTGCTGTTGATGACATTGACAGAAAGGAACCCACAAAAACACCCTCAGACAATGAGGCTCCAAATAACTGCAAACAAAATGGACAATAACATTTATTAAAAAACAATTGTAAATCCTTAATTCCATAGAAGAACAAATCAGACAAGTCAGCAACATACCATGGAAAGAATGCCACACATGAACATAAAAATGACAATTTGAAGTAACCCTCCAAGAACAGCAACAGCCCCCACAGCTTTTAACTTCATGCATAAAAATTTTAAAATAACAAAATGGAAACAGGAAAGTTTTAGTAATACACAAATCCTAATCAAAAGCCTTAAACGAGGATAATATATGTGTGTGTGTGTTTCTTTACAATCTCAAACTACCGTTTGAGATTTAGCAAGAAAATAGATGAAAGTGAGAGAGAAGTTTTTGCAAGACAAGAATAACAAACCTTTGCCAGGGAAAACTCCAGTCCCAAAGCAAAGAGAAGAAACACAACACCAAATTGTGCAACAGTCTCAACCTGCATATAAGTGACATGGAAAATAAGAATATCTGGTGCAAAATAACTGAGTACAAACATAAAAACAATTAACAGCTTAAGTTGATGTTTAAAGTTAAAAATCCCAATGGAAATATCACCCTTTCAATTTAGTTCCATGGATGGAGTTGGCAGTCAAGAACCATAAAAAATTGATATGCGTATTACCAATTTATAGATCATACTAATATGTTAAACACGTAGATCATTTAAACTTCAATTTATAGGGCATCTTAGTAGTTTTCACGAGAATTTTTGCTAATTATGATGACCCCTCATCAAGGTCTGCATTTGCAACTCAACATGCCTACATCATGCATATAAAGTTATTAGTAAGATTTCATCCTTTTGTACAGGTCAACAATTGTTATAAAAGGCTACAGGTCAATAATCCCATGGGAATAACATTCTTACCCAGCATAAGATCAAATAAGATATAGGAATGTCAATTTCGTGGGAATCAGTTTATCCAAGAATATTTTTCAAAGCTAGTTCCAAATGCAATCTTAAGGTTTAAGATCCCACCCTTAACCATTGTACATCATAATTTCTCCACTGACCCATGTCAAATTTGTCACTACCATAGTAATCAGTGTCTTGAGGAGATCAGTAAAAAGAAAAAAACAAATTCTATAAGATCTTGAGAACTAATGAATGGCGAACCATTTAATGTAGGGGAACCTTATGATGATCACGATATGTGCACAAATGAATAAATCTAGATCTGAAGAAGGTCAAGATTGCAAAACTGCAAAAGTGATCTTTAAACACCACTACAACAAGTGAGGCACAACTTTTGTAAAGACGACAAATCAGATTAGAAACTCAAATTTTAGTCAGGAACTCTTGGAATTTAGATCTAAGCCTAAATAAACTCCACAAAATTGGCTTGTGAGGTGAGAGTTGTCCACCTAGTTATATATCTTTAGTTAACATGAGACATGTTTTTCATACACACTACCTCCCATAAAAGCCAACACCATCCTGAAATGTGGATTTAAATGAAATCAATCTCAAGATACGAGTTAGTGAGTATGTGAGTCACTTAGAACAACATACCTGCACCATTTCACTAATAAATTTCAAACCGCCAGGTCCAATAAGGGAGCCTGCAAGAAGATAGCCGACGATGACCTACATGTTTTAAGAAAAGTACATGAAATCCAACATTTTACAAAGATTTCCACTCAAATAAATCACTTAATATCACTAAAACATAATTTAAATATGAAAATCCTCTACTGCATAAAGGACATCAAATGTCACAATGAGAAACAGTAAAAATCACATACCGGTTGCCCCAAACAAGAAAAGGCAATCCCACCAATGGCTGCAGAAACTATTACAACCACCAAATCTGATATTAGCCTGCATGAGCGTGCAGTTATTGAAAGGTTGATAAAATCTCATGATAGAACAAACTGAAGAAACTCACAAATTTCAAGAACTACAAAACACAAAGGCATCACAATCAAATATTATATAAAATTCATAATTATAATCTTGAAGAAAATGAAATGATACTATTTGGGAAGCAAGCTATCCTTCACTCTAAAAGCCATTGATACCTGGCGACTGTATTTTGAGCACACAAAAACAGTTTTAACTTGAAAGTATTTGCTGAAATAGCCAAGCGCAAGCAAAGAAAATCCATACCCATTTATTTTTTCACATGAAGAAAGAGAAAAGCACAAAAGAGGTATAGTAGGATGATTCATTTATTTTCACAATTATACCTTCCTATGAACACAACTTCACTCTTAGCACCAATACATCATTAAAACAACACATACATTACAAGGATAAAAGTCATAACAGATGTCAACCTCAAATCCACTTGAAGCACAGGATATTTGGATTTCTTGTTTGACATGACGAAGACATTGTCCTGTCATGCAATAGATAGAACAAGTAAGCAGGTTGAACCATGAATAAAAGTAGTTTAACATCACATTGAAGAACTACCCAGAGGAGTCAGGTCTTTTAGCCTACCTTTTTATCAATCAAAGTTGTCACATCATCGGAATCTTCATTTTCCAGTGAGAACACATCTTGAAACTGAAATGCTCTTGTGGCACTAAGGGAAATTATCATTTAAAAAATAATAATAAGTCATTGTGTATGTAAGTGAAGTTACAATGATTACATATAATAATTCATTATAAGATGCAACTGAGAAACTACATTGGACAGTATATGACCATACTTTCCCTCACGTGTATCATTTCTCTTTGCTTTCTCATGAGTAATTTTAGCTACAGTCTCCAATACAGCCTGCAAAAGAAGACCAGATGCTCAAAACTCATCTTTACATAAAAAAGAAGAGTGGGAATAATATTTTTAGACTATCTTAGTGGGTGGAATCAATTAGTCATATAATCGAGGAAGTAATCTTAGGAATGGTTTCTTATTTTTATTATATTTCCTTATTTTAGGTTTTAATAAGGGTTAGTAGTGTTTTCATATAATTTTTATTAGTGCATTTGGACTTATACTAGTAGTAACACAACACTTGTCTTGGACTTAATTATTAGTTTTAAAAGGAAAATCTGGTTAGTATTTTGAATAACATTATTATACACCAATAATATAATCTTATTATTCTCGGTATTGTTTTTCTCTCCCTCCTTCCCTCCTACCTAAACAATATAGTTTCAACACCCAAGCCAAGAAGTAGTAATTATTAACACCATATGAAGATGGCCAACAGCTACATCAAGAGAAATATAGCCCAAACATCAACATCAGAGTTATAATATGCATACATGAATAGAGGAAGATAAAATAAATGTAACGCTTATATTTAATACTTTAGATTTGAACACTTTTCCTTGGAAGTGATGGAGACCTCTAAACTGATAGGTGAAGATTTGAGGTTGGGGTGTGTGAGGGTGGGGAGTAGATACCAGATATAGTCTCATGTCATGTAACTTCTCATGCAATATTTTGAAACTGAATTTGACGTATGTTTAGCCCAGGACTCATTTTATAAACACACAATGAAACATCAACTTGTTTTCAGCTGAATAATCCCATTCAACACAACTATTGAAACCCAGAGTATCGGACCTACCTGCTGATCAGCTACACTGCTATTGAAGCTGCTTTTGTCAGATTCTGTTAAAGAAGGAAAAAAACAGTGAGAATAGCAGAAACCTACTAACAGAACTCAATGAGCTTCAGATCTACAAATTGACTTGTGACAGCTGAATCTTTCACAAGCAAACTCCGAAAAATAAATTACAAGTAATAATTGAAAGTACAAGAGAGCAACATTTAGACCATATTTAATCAATAACAGATCATCCTTGATAACATCCATATTGAAACCACAAAAATACTGTTAAATTGTAGCAGTGTAGCAATTATTATATAGTGTGACTGAAAGCTTATAAGAATAAATGCAGATCTAATGAATGCCATACCAGTACTAATACACCCACTAAAAATAGATTTTAAAGTGCTTGAAGCATCCATTTTTTATTTTTTTCAAACAAGGTTTTAGCTTCAGACTAAACATGAGGTCCTGAGGGGGCAAATGAGATTTTGCTATGCATCTCTCATCATGAACCCCAAACACATCTCTCAACAAGTACAGTTCAACCCTCACACCATGATTTACTGCTAATTTCACAAACTTAGAGCAATACCGTCCTCATTAAAACCTTGCCATTGAACCAGAATATCTAGATGCTATAAGTATTCATCGTGCAACAAAGAGAATTATAACACCGCATCACTAGACATCATTGTGCAACAAAGAACAAGAGGGAAAACAAACCCGTTAATATGCAGATTCACTTTACCCCTCCTACTTATAATCTCACGATGAAAAGAATGGAAACACCTAGCCCTTCGAGGCCGGTGGAGTGAGATCCAGAAGGAGCTGAATCGTCTGATTAAATTCCCCACATGCCAATCTCCACTGCACATGCTCACTCACCTCTTCCAGAAGAAGTTCCAAGTCTAGAACCCCTTCAACCATAAAATCTACCTAGAAGGTTCTCATGCTCCACATTTTCTCCTATCAAACCACACCCAAAACTTCAAACCATAGTTTTCTATCACATCCAATTCAACATAGCAAACGGTTCACTACTTTATAACTATCCGGGCAGGCCGATCAAGCAAAATACCCAAGTACACTGGCCAATCCCAAATTGCATACCAACCATCCATAGACAACCAGACAAGATAACACGCCTAAGTTTAACCATTATCATCAGACTACCTTAGAAGCCCGTGAGGTCCCGAAGTCCATCAGAATAAAGAAGGCCTAGAATCTTCTCACTTGTGGTTAAAGCACAGACACCACCTTCCCCTGAAAAATGAAAAGGGCACCATCCAAACCACCCTCTGAAAAAGCCGGTAACCGTGTGCACTGTAGGCGTGATCCTCCCTCCATCACACCAGGTCAAGCATTACAGGACTAGCTGTTTTTTTTTTTTTTTTTTTTTAAAAAAAAAATTTTTTT
>Ga0209700_108048_pt1 | contig 14024 bp, 8 predicted proteins | sample SiratroredBW_FD_187528 | JGI IMG/M metagenome (GOLD analysis project Ga0209700, IMG submission 187528) | Root nodule microbial communities of legume samples collected from California, USA - Siratro red BW (SPAdes) (version 2) | ecosystem: Host-associated > Plants > Roots > Nodule | place: USA... | reverse complement strand
CAGACCCGTTTACATGATACAATAATAATGACAAATAAATTTTAATTAATACAAGATACGTTTCTGTTGTTTACATGATACAATAATAATGACAAATAAATTTTAATTAATACAAGATACGTTTCTGATTTTGAAAAATGAGTATAAATATTACTACTAGACAGAAAGTTATACACCAATACTCTTATATTTTTAAATTATAAGTCAACCTAATTATATTAGAACACTTTTCAAGATGGCTTTTCACTTCTACCAGCATTTTATTTTGGGACTTTTAATTGTTACTCTGCTTCTATCTTCAGGTAATTGTTTAACAATTTCACTTTTCTCATTTAGTTTAGTCATAACATATAACTTAATAAATATATATTTTACATTATTTTTTTAGTGTATGCATTGATTAAAAATATAAATCAATATGATACTAGTTCATAGTTTTATATTCATTTAATGTTGAAATTAAAGTAACAAATGAAATATATGTTTGTTTAAAATTGTGAAGCTTTTTTCTAAACAGGTTCAGTAATGACAGAATCAGTGAGTGCAGGATCAATAACTGTGAAAAGTGAGCCTCCACCAGATTGCAATGGATTGAAGTGTAGTTTAGGCACTAAATTTTGTAGTATTTGTTGTAGTGGACAAGGATACACCAATGGCATATGTGTGCCATCAGGCGAATATTATGTATGCAAATGTCAAAAATAGATTTATATTTTGTAATATTTATTATAAAATTTAAATAAAATAAATTTTTGAATTACTATTTTATTACAATGAAAAAGGGTAGGAATTTAATTTATAATAATCACTTCATTAACAGTGGTGTAATTGGTTTAATATTAAGTTGGATTTACCTGTATATTCTTTTTATGCTTTTTTTCTCCCTAAATTTTATAATTATTTCTTACCACGAAGCACACATGCACTAACATTTTTTATATTCATTTCGTTAAACTTCGTAATAGCTTACTTCTTCTACGTATTTCATGTTGAGAAAAATAGAAAATGTAAATTAAAATATAATTGAAATAATTTTTTTTATAACTTTTTAATTATAATATTTAATAATAATTTGAATGTGTTTTTAGATCACACATGTGTGTTTGCTAATGTTAATAAAATTGTATATTGATTTTATAATATAATAATGAGTAATAAAATCTCTTAATACTAATGAGTATATTGATATCTAACCGAAAACGAAATTCCAAAGATCAATGGTTTTGTAAAAAAAAGGACATTTGAACACATACAATTAATAAGATTAAAAAAAGGAAGATCAAATCTACCAATATTCTTTCGAGTTCACAATTAAAATTTAATTGTCAGTTATCTACCTAAATTAATTCTTCATTAGAATTATATCCTATAAATCACCTCCAAACCTATTTACATAGTATATTATTAATGGAAAATAAATTTTAATTAATATATTATATATTGCGGTGAAAATAAATATTCCTAGCTAGACAGGAAATTAGATACCAACACTTTTGTATTTTTAAAATATAGGCTAACATATTTCTATTAAAACATTGTCTAAATGACTTTTCATTTCTACCAACCTTTTATTTTAGAAATTTTAATTGTTACTTTAGTTTTACCTTCAACTAATCTCTAAAACAATTTCACTTTTTTTTTTCTCATTTAGTTTGCTTATAACATATTACATCAAGAAAAGAAAAAGAAATATATATATATATATATATATATATATTGTTAGAGTGTGTTTTAATTAAAAATTTAAATCATTATGACACTAGTTTGTAGTTTCATATTTAGTTTATGTTGAAATTAAAATAATATTAGAATTTAAATGGATGCTTTCTTTTCCTATGATACCCCATTCACGAGCATTATATAGTCACAGATTTTGTTCGCCATCAAAGCAAAAAAGAAACCATTGCTTTAATAAAGTTTTATGTTTTTTTCAAAATTGAAATATAGGATCTGTCTTTGATAGTGTCTAATATGAAAATATTTGAATGGACTACGAATAATCCTGAAACTAAAAAAATAAAAAACAAAGATAATATTTCAAAGTGTTTGAATAATGTGAACAGAAAGAAGAGGATATTTTTTTAGTACGTGTTTAGATTAAAAAAATAAAAAGAATAGAAAATTTAAAAAATATAAAAGTTTTTTTTATTTTGTGAACTAAGGTCAACATTATTTATTAGCTAAGGTTAGTTATTTTTTAACATTCACAGTTTTTTTTTTCAAATGATGTAAAATATTTTTTTCTTTTTGCTAACTTTAGGATTGTTTTCGAACAATATCAATGTATTCGAACTATGTCAATAGTTTTTTTCTTTTTTAATCTCTGTGTAAGCTAAGACTATAGATTGATTCATCATTTTAATGTAAGAGTTTTTTCATATCCTATAATGGATATTAACTACATTTTCTATATTAAAATTCCCTACTGTTATATGCTATAGATGAAGATTCAATTAGAGTAAATAAATTAAATAATTAAACAATATAAATAAATAAAATAGAACAATAAATATAGATTAAATATTTATACATGTATCATCATCATTTATAAAAAATTATAGAAAATTTTCAAAACCAAAACATTCAATATTAATCATACTATGTTAACTTTTTAAATCACCAATTCTATATATTTACATGTCATTTGTAAAGACTGAATACAATATGTAAATTTATATTAATTTTAAGAAGTTGGGTTTCATCCTATTTAAAAACTAATGTAATTATCTTAAAGTTTTATGTTGATCACTTCTCCTTTCAATACTAAATCATACCCAAATAAGGTCAAAATCTCTAAAGTTGAAATACATTTTCCATAGTGCTTCCCACACTCTATAAGCATTGACATAACATATTTTAGCTAATAAAAGACAACATAACATACAAGTTGGTTGTGGTGAGCATTTATGTTAATTATATGATATCCAAAATTGATATGCATTGAAAAATATTTTTCTTATTAACTATCAATTTTTTTATCAATTCCTATACCTTTAAACCTTTATTTTTTTTAAAACTTTATTTTTTTTTTCAAAATTGGATTGGATCCTAATATATTATTTATCATTCCATTTTAAAGACAAAAACTATTTAATACTTTATTAATATTGCAGAAGGAAAAAATGTTTTGACAACAGTGTTTTTTTTTTTTTTTTTTTTTTTACATTCTTATAACAACTGTAAATAATAATAACATATTAAATTAAGTTATTTAATTAAAATATAAATTAAATTATTGAATATAAAATTAACAAAATAAGTTGTGGAAGGCCCTTGCCAGAATTAATCAAAATAATAAATGAAATCAGGAACATGTCAACTATTGCAAAAACTTATTGGTTTTCTATAATAAAATTAATAAAATAAAAAAATTATAAATAAAATCTACCTATATTCTTTGGAGTCCACAATTAAAATTTAATATTCGGTTATCTATCTAACTTAATTTTTCATTAAAATCATAATAAAAATAGGCCTAATTATGTTATGAGAATCATATACCACCAGACCCGTTTACATGATACAATAATAATGACAAATAAATTTTAATTAATACAAGATACGTTTCTGTTGTTTACATGATACAATAATAATGACAAATAAATTTTAATTAATACAAGATACGTTTCTGTTTTTGAAAAATGAGTATAAATATTACTACTAGACAGAAAGTTATACACCAATATTCTTATATTTTTAAATTATAAGTCAACCTAATTATACTATAACACTTTTTAAAATGGCTTTTCACTTCTACCAGAATTTTATTTTGGGACTTTTAATTGTTACTCTGGTTCTATCTTCAGGTAATTGTTGAACAATTTCACTTTTCTCATTTAGTTTGGTCATAACATATAACTTAACACATATATTTTACATTATTCTTTTAGTGTATGCATTGATTAAAAAATGTAAATCAATATGACACTAGTTCATAGTTTCATATTCATTCTATGTTGAAATAGTTTCATATTCATTCTATGTTGAAATTAAAGTAACAAATGAAATATACGTTTGTTTAATTGTGAAGCTTTTTTCTAAACAGGTTCAGTAATGACAGAATCAGTGAGTGCAGGATCAGTAACAGTTCAAAGCGAGCCTCCACCAGATTGCAATGGATTAAAGTGCAGTTTAGGCACTAAATTTTGTAGTATTTGTTGTAGTGGACAAGGATATAGCAATGGCATATGTGTGCCATCAGGCGAATATTATGTGTGTAAATGTCAAAAATAAATTTATATTATGTAATATTTATTATAAAATTCAAATAAAACAAATTTTTGAATTACTATTTTATTATAATAAAAAAGATAGGAATTTAATTTATAATTATTTACTTCATCAACAACAGTGGTGTCACTCGTTTCAAGGTAAATATTAAGTTGGTTTTACGGTATATTCTTTTATTTACGAAATTGTATTTTAGAAGATAGTAATTGTAACATATCAACTCTCACACATACACACACACACACATATATATATATATATATATATATATATATATATATATATATATATATATATATTACAATTATTTCAATAATTGACATATTTAATTTTTATTATTATTATATTATGAGTGGTGAGATATGACCCAATGTAATATTTGGTTTAGGGTTTTATAAATGTAGAAATTAGACATACGCTATCTAAAATCATATGAAGTTATTTGCATTTGATTTATATATTTGCTCATTAAAGTACTCTTAAGCTCCTTTTATTTATTTAATTAATGATTGATATTATGAAAGGTCTCTAATCCATATTCTTTTATCATTTCATGTTATTTAATATATATATATATATATATATATATATATATATATATATATATATATAGAGAGAGAGAGAGAGAGAGAGAGAGAGAGAGAGATGCAAGAATACATAAATCTTAACTAAAATTAATTACCAATTCTATATATTTACATGTCATTTGTAAAGCCTAAATCCAATATGTAAATTTATATTAATTTTAAGAAGTTGGGTTTCATCCTATTTAAAAACTAATGCAATTATCTAAAAGTTTTTTGTTGATCACTTCTCCTTTCAATACTAAGTCATACTCAAATAAGGTCAAAATCTCTAAAGTTGAAATACATTTTCCATAGTGCTTCCCACACTCTATAAGCATTGACATTCTAAATTATATAATATATATTTTTGTATTAAATACAGGAACTTATTTATTAAATAAAATATTATAACTTCATTAATAATCAAAATTACATAAATTACAAAACCATGGAACGAAAAATTGAAAAACGTTATTAGGCTAGTACCCAATATATTTTGTGCAAAGAATGAGACTAACATCATCATGGTGTTTAATATGATGAAATTTACAGTGTTATAAGTTAATTTTCTTTGAAAATGACCAATTATGTAAAATATTATTATTGAAATATTGCTTTTACAATTCACATAAATGAATGAATACACTCATACTTTCTTTCTTGGACGATACATAATCTAATAATATTTCACTTCAGTCATTAATTAAAATTACTTTTTAAGGTAAACGTTCTCTTGTAATTATATAGAATTATTATTTTTTCTTTAATTTGAATTCAATCAGATCGAATATTGAGATTGTTTTTTCAAAAATATTGCATCTATGTCATTTATTTATTTATTTTATTTCATAATAAATAAATTAGTGCACCTTTTAATTATACAACATAATTTTCTTAAGTTTTCTTTAAATAAAGATGGATTTATTTTTGTAGACATTCTATAAAAATGTACATTAACTGATAAACAATTTTCTAAAAACAATTTTCTAAAAACAACTTAGTTAAAATAGATTAAAAATATACCTAATAAATAATTTAAAACTTTAATATTTTAACTATAAACAACATTAAATATTGTAAAGATTGTAATAGGAAATACAATTTCATACATTTTGTTATTAATATTGATATAATAAAAAGTGTTGAGTACCTTAGCCATCACAGGTGGTGGTGATTGTTGGGTGATCTCCTAGTTTTCAAAAGGTTTGATCTTTTGCTCTTCCCATCTATGGACAGTGAATACCCACCATCTCTTTTTTCAGTTTTACTAGATTAAATTTCTAGTAATGCATAGGGATAAAACTGCTATGTGATGTGATGTGAGAGGAATCTTTCTTTAATTCAAAGAAAAATGGTTAGTAAAATAGTAGTGTAAGGTTAATAGGCTTTATGAGTGGGAGGTGTTTGTGGAAATGCCCCTCAGCATTGCAGGTATAATAATTTGCTTATTTTTTCTTTTTACCTTATTTCACTTTATTTAGGCATTTGGTCTTGAATGAAGATTGACCATATATGTGGAGCTGCCAAATTATTCGGCTAAATATCAAGTTGTGTTGGTTTATAAAAGGTAAAGGATGGTAAGGTGTAGGAGTGGAAAAAAAAAAGTGAGGTTAAGAATATATGATGCAATCATAATTTTTTATTGTAATCACAATAATAAAATTGAACAATAATGTGTTTATTTTTCTAAAAACGTAAAATATTCTGGATGTCTTCCTCTTGAATACAATATATATTAAGGTATTGGACTCAATACCATTGAATTTTTTTACAGTTTCTTTGAAGACAGTATATAATAGCTTTATACAATATATATAAAAATATTCTTGGAATATATAGGGTAGGTTAGGATTTAGTGGCCGCGTGAACTAGCTTAACTTTTAAACCCAATCTTTCCTTTTTCTTGATTTTTTCTTCTGTTGCTTTGGTCACAGTGTTCCACAATGTTGAGATAATTTAGGTATATTCTCTCCATAATGCACCCATGAGATTCCTCTGCAGCATTGCAGGCATAATAATCTGCGTATTTTTTTGAAATTATTTCAAGTGGTCTTGGTTAACTATGATATCTGGAGTAAAATATATTACATAAAATTATTTTTATAATTAATATTAGTACATTAATTTATTTATGTAATTTAAAAGGTTTATTTTTATTTGTAACTCTAATCTGTGCTTGCTGTTTTTTTTGTTTTATGGTCAAAATGTGGAGGATGTATGCAATCAAATCCAGTCCACACAAAGACTCATGTTGCATCGTGTGTGTTACCATGAATAGTAGTTGTAAGTCTAAGATATTTGCAGATCTTAGATTTCAGGTTGTACTTCTTCACTACTATTTTAATGATTTATATTTATATTTATTTTATTTTCAGTCTTTTGTGAAATAAATTACTACTTATAAGATTTAAAAAAATAATTTTTACTATAATTCATTTTTCTTTTATAATCTGTTATCATGTTTGATACAACATGTTAAATATTGTTTACAATCTTATAATATCAAACTTTAATATCTTTGTATTTAGATAATGTTTCTGGTACACCTTGAAGAACTGATTAATAAATAAATGCGTTTTTAATTAGTAATTGTTACAGGGTTTATTACAAAAATTCTTTTATACATATGTTATCATTTTTAATTTTAATATTCTAATTTTTATTAAAGGTAATGTGCTAATTATGGTTAACAATAAAAGAAATTAGCACCCATTCTTTTATCGTTGTGATAGTTATTTCATGATTCTTTATCCTTGTCTACCACAATTGCTGTAATAATCTTCATTGATAATGAGATCTTATGATTGAAGGTCTGACGGTGAAATAATATGAAGATAGTTTTCCTTTAATTTAGATTTCTGTCAAAATAAAATTCCATGCAACTCCTTATGTTCGTCTGTCTTAATTAATTTTACGTAATTAATGTAATGATTAAAGTTTACATTTTCTGAGCAAGTTTTTAACTTTGTCTCAGAATATTTTGCTTTGATAATAGTGTTGAAGATGAAGAAAAACATAATATGTTAACATTGTATTTTAACCTATCCTTTCTCCTTATATAAACCACCACCATAGTTTCTAATCTTCACTTCATCTAAAACTCTCCAAATATCTTATTTCCCTTCACCATCTTTAAGCTCTTAAACGCTCTCTTTCTCTCGATGGCACTCATGATGTTATGGTTTTTCTTACTAAGCACTGTTGTCGGAGCAAGATATTCCGACGGGGACGAAACTTGGCGTCAAAAGGATGACAGAGTAAAAAATTTACCGCAACCAGAAGTAAACTTCCGTCATTATGCTGGATACATAAAATTGAGATCAAATGAAGAGAAGGCACTTTTTTATTGGTTCTTCGAAGCCCAACACGCTCCATCACGAAAACCTGTGGTACTTTGGCTCAATGGAGGTATGTATGGTTAATCCAATGTAATATTTTGTAGTGCTTATTCCATTAATGTAATATAATTAATAGTTAAAGGAGATATATAATATATTAATCTGTAATACGTCTTAAGTTTATTTACTAATATTTATACTATTTGTTGATTAGGACCTGGTTGCTCCTCGGTTGGGTTTGGAGCAGCACAAGAGATTGGTCCGTTTTTGGTAGACGAACAACAACACCTTAAATTTAACAAATTTTCTTGGAATAAAGGTACGTAGTTTTATTATCTCATTTTTGTTAATTTAAAGTATTTACTTATTTAATTAGTTGGATGCTTGATTCGATATGCTACCTCAACTTTCCAGTTGCAAATATCATATTTCTGGAATCACCAGTTGGTGTTGGTTTTTCTTACACTAACAATTCCAAGGACTTAAGTGGCCTTGGTGATCAAGTTGCTGCCGCAGATAACTATGCTTTCTTGGTTGGTTGGTTTAAAAGGTTTCCCAACTTCAGATCCAACGAATTTTATATTGTAGCAGAGAGTTACGGAGGTATGACTATAATTGAGAAATTTCTGATTTGTTTTTAAATGTTTAACCGTGAATAGTCTTTTTAGTGAACATTTTATTCAAATTACAATTATAGGACATTATGCTCCACAACTTGCTGACCTTATCTATGAAGAAAACCAAAGAGGTCCTTACATCAATTTGAAGGGATTCATGGTATTATTATATTAATATTATCTTTACACCTCCATTTCTTTTATTAACTTTGAAAGCATAATCATATGATTTATATTGTTTTGATCAAAATTCAGATGGGAAATGCTGTAATCAACGATATTACAGATTTAAAGGGTATATACGATTATGCTCTGGGCCATACAATAATCTCGAAGGAAGTGTATGATGGAATAACAAGAGACTGTGATTTCAGCAAAGAGAGGCAAACGAGAAATTGCGCAGGGAATATTGCCAAGTTCTTGAAAGCTTATTCTGACATTGACATATTCAGCGTTTTCTCACCAATTTGTCACACAGATTCTGAAAGACCAGCTTCAACGAAACCCATCATTGCTCCTCATGCTCTCACCCAACATGTAAGTATTATATTTATGTTGATAGATATTATCAATTCCTTAAACTGACATATAGATATACTTCAATGAAATATATTTTCGTCTTCTATTGCATTTCAGGATCTTTGGAATACACTGCCATGGTCAGGATACGATCCTTGTCATGATCATGTAAGAAAATATTTTAATAACAAGGATGTTCAAAGAGCCATCCATGCAAACGTGACTAATTTATCTTATCCGTATACCCTTTGCAGGTACTTACTTACTCCCACATGTTAATATTTTATCATTCATTATAAATAATTTGATAAACTATTCTAGTAATATCATTTGTTGTTTCATGACAAAGTGCTATCATTCAGAAATGGAATGATTCTCCAACCACAGTGCTGCCATTGATTCAGAAGCTTTTACGTGTTGGTTTACGCATCTGGATGTATAGGTACCAACTTAACACATGGGGAAGTTTGTTTTTAATATATAGTTGTGATTATATATAATATTTTGACATGTAATTTTGTGTGTATACAGTGGAGACACTGATGGAAGAGTTCCTGTATTATCAACAATGTATAGTTTGCGAGAAATGAGGTTAAACATAACTAAAGAGTGGAGAGCTTGGTTTGACGGGAGCCAAGTGGGAGGTTGGGTGGAAGAGTATGAAGGTGGTCTCACTTTTGCCTCCATTAGAGGTGCTGGCCACCAAGTTCCAGTTTTTGCTCCACAACAAGCACTTACTCTCTTCTCCCACTTCCTCTCTTCTAAACCTCTTCCATCTTCACCCCTGTAGTTCACTTTACTTTTATGTATATTATTCCACTGTTGCCTTGTGCTTCCTTGAATGAAAAACAATTCATTACAATCAAATCCTAAGAGGGGTTATTAGTTTGAAAAAATCGCAGCAAGTTATTGGTACAACATAAAAGAAAACAAATTTAACTTAGGTATTCCGCGATAAAAATTATATGGTAAATTTTCGTGAAGCATAAAAAGATATATGGTAAACAAAAATTAATATTCAATTTGAAATGAATTACATGATGAAGTGATTATTTATAAGATAAGCTCGTATTGTAATAAAATAGTAATTCAAATATTTATTTTATTTGAATTTTATAATAAATATTGCACCATATAAATCTACTTTTGACATTGACACACAGCAAATTGGCCTGATGGTACACATATGCCACTGTTATATCCAAATCCACTGCAACATAAACTACAAAATTCAGTACCGAAACTGCATTTTAATCCATTGCAATCTGATGGAGGATCCCTTTGCATTGTTACTGATCCTGCACTCACTGTAATTACTGAATCTGTTAAAAAAAAAAAAACTTATATAAACAAACATATTTAATTTGTTATTTTAATCTCAAGATTGAATGAATATGAAATTATGAACCCTAAGCTATTGACATAGTTCGATTACATTAATATTGTTCGAAACAACTCTAAAGTTAGCCAATAAAACAATAAAAGAGCGCATTTGGTCTTAGTTTTACGTAACCTGCAGAATGGCTGAAATTAACGGCTGGTTGTTCTCCACCGGAAAAATTTGCTCCGGCGATAATGTTGAAGACGAAGAAAAGAAATAGCATGTTCAGTGCCATTGAGATCAGGAAAGTCACAGTGTTCTCAGATTAGATGAAGTGAGATGAGGGATTTGTTGTTTAGATGTGGTGAATTTTGGATGGTTTATATAGAATTCGTGAAGGAAGGAACTGTGTAAAAGTAGAGACACTGTGGTTTGATTTGAATAGAAAAAGTAGACCCTAAGTTCCAATTTTAAATTTCTACACTCAATTATTTAGCTACTTACCTAAACCTAACTCATGCAATTAGGTATAGCTGCTTTCACTCATTTATGTGGTGTTCCTTGAATCTGCAGAAATATCTTCTTTGTTATCTCTCTCTATGTTATTTCTCTATGTTCTCTTTCCTACCATTGTAATTTAGATTGTTTCAGATTTTCAATGAATTATCCTATTCCAGAAAACAATATCAGATTCTTGACCAGATATTCTCCTACACCCCTTTAAAAAGGATTAACAAATGTTTTTTAGATTATAATCATATTAAGGTTATATAATTTATACATGATCAGAAGAATAAAATAAATTAAACTAACTGCTTTAGAGTTTGTACAGTTTATCAGAAAGAAGGTAAAAAGAGAAAACTGAAAAGTAATTTGATTTTGCACCTTAGTACAACAGTACCAAGTCTATTAATATTCCCTCCTATAAATCAAACTAGCTCAGCTTTACCTCATCATTATTGCTTGTGGAACATTTGTGTTGTGTAGTTCAAGATTGTAGAAGACTTCAACATGAATTTGAACTTTTTAGTGGTGCTTTCCAAATAAATTATTCCAAATTCCATGAGTTAAAAGTGCATATTTTAGAAGATAAATAATGATATTATTATTATTATTGGAAAAGCAGTTTATACACATTAATTTTTTTAAATATATTTTTATTTAATTTAATTTTTTTATAATTCAGATTAAACAAAAAAATATCAGTTCAAACATAATATTTTGCCTTGATTTTCAATTATTTTAATTACTTTTAGTAATTCTTTATCCGTTTTTGTTCTTATTGATGAGGTGTTTCATTTTTTCAAGTTAAAAATATTACCAAATAAGTAGACAATCCAATTCAATTTTTGAAACAGTAATTACAATTTTTTTACAAGATTTCAAATCTTGTTAGAAATTGGAATTTGGGCTTTTGTTAGAATTTTACTTTCAGAATTAAAAAAACTAGTATTTATAAATATAGGTAATCCCTTTTTTTCCAAAAAAATCTTATCAAACATTTCAAGTCAAGACAAGATTGACTATTCTTTAAAATAAAGAGAAACTATTAACTATCATGCGAGTATACTTATTTTTCAATTTTAATTAATTTATTATATTTAATGATATTATTTTAAAAATATCTAAATTATTTTAAATGATATCGTTGTAAAATATTTTATTTTTTTATTTTTTATTTATAACTACTAAGTTTAGTTATCGAAGTAAAATATGTATTCGTTGATGAATTATATAAAAATATCTATAATGTTGCACTTAAGCTTTCTCAACAAAAAAGAATAATGCATTTAATTTAACTATAAACATAAAAGATTTTAACCAGTAAAAAGAAGTACTTACGTTCACATAAGAAAAAGTTGAGTACTGAAAAATTGAAATTCAAGTGAGAACAATATATGGAAAATGTAGTTTTGACCTAATGCTACATGTTGATAAATGATTTTGGATATAGAACAAAACTTTAAACATGATTTAAATGTTGTAAACAAAAAAAGACTTTGTACGTAATCTAAAAGGAAAATCCTATTGGTTTATTTTTTTAAATTCTTATAATTTTTTTATAGTTTAGTAGTTTTTTTATAGTATTACTTTTAAATTAACTTTAATACTGTTTTATTAATTTTAAAATTTTCAATTAATCTGATTATTTCCATCAAATTGACCAAATACCTCATTTAGAATAGGTGAAGACGTGAGAAACATAATGTGTTGATACGTTGTTTTTTTAAGAATTCTTCCACAGAAAAAGAAATGTGACTATCATGTTCAACATGTTTCACCTTGATATAGCAACAGTCAACACTCAAAATTAATATTTCAAATCAAATATTAATTTTGATTTATCATCATGAAATTATACTTTGGAAAAATAGGTCAAATAGTTTAAAATTTGAAATTTTGGTTTGACTTAAAAAAAAAGTTTAGACACATAAACATATTTTATTTAAATTTAAAAAATAATATTCTTGACTAATAGACAACTTTAGTCAATGTAAGGTTTGTAACAGAAGATGTTTAGGAAATACTCAGATGTTTAGTCACATGTTTTTCTTTTGTTTCTCAATGCAAGAATTAGAGTTAGTTTGTATAAATGATCATGGTAAAATTAAAACAAAATAGGTATTTAGGAACCACTAGGTGAATGAGAGACTTCAATCTCACTGTACCATGCAGATTTCATATAATAATGCTCACGTGAAACCTTTTCTATTTACTTTCTCTTTGCTTTTCTTTTTATTTTCCTTAGTTTCAGTATTATTAGATATCAATTACGTGTCCCACCTTCACTCCCTGCACCACAACAAGTGTTCTTACATAATTTTTTTATTCTTTTTAAAATTTTACCTTTTGCTTTCACTTTGTATACTATGAAAATTCTATGAGCATTACACAGTTACACCACTGATGGTAAACCATTACTTTTAATAAAGTTTTATATTTTCCTCCGTTGTTAAAATTAAAGGGAATACAAATAACACTGAAACTAAAAAGAAGAAAAATATAATAAATATAATTTATTTTCAAATATTTAATTCCTACCATTTTTTCGTTGTAATAAAATAGTGATTCAAATATTTATTTTATTCTATTTTTTTAATAAATATCATAAAATATAATTATATTTTTGACATTAAGAAATATAAAATTAGCTTGATTTCACACATGTTATATGTTATCCTTACATCTTTGTCCACTGCAATATAAACTAAAAAATTAGTGCCTAATACATTTTAATTAAAAAACAATGAGAACTTCAGTGCTGTTTTCCCAACTATGACGTAAAAGGAAACTTAATCTTTATTTTTATTTTCAATTTGATTTATAAATGATAAAAATTAAGAATTGATTATTAAGAAATAAACATACTAATTCAAACTTTTTAAATGATGTAAACAGAAAAAAAAAAAAAAAACTTTTGTTTTATACTTTT
>Ga0209700_108047_pt1 | contig 14028 bp, 4 predicted proteins | sample SiratroredBW_FD_187528 | JGI IMG/M metagenome (GOLD analysis project Ga0209700, IMG submission 187528) | Root nodule microbial communities of legume samples collected from California, USA - Siratro red BW (SPAdes) (version 2) | ecosystem: Host-associated > Plants > Roots > Nodule | place: USA... | reverse complement strand
ATATATATATATATATATATATATATATATATATATATATATATATATTGACACGTATGATTATCACTACTATAAACCTTGATAACATAGAAGGAATACTTCCCTCTGAGTATAATTTATTTCATGTTGTCAATCTTGATCATCTGATTAAGAAATTCTTCTACTATCAATAAAAATGAACCTAATAATATAATATCATATTGCTTTCCACTGTTCAAACAATAATCATATATCTAATCACACAATGCTTTTAAAAATCAAATATTTAAAAATAAAAACAGAAGATATATAAAATATTTTAGTCTTCTCCTACAAAGAGATATTGTAGTATTGTTTGGATATAAAAGGTACAATTTAAAATGTTTTTGAGAAAAAAAAAAAAAAGTCATCAAACATGAATCAAGGATTACCTTTAACTGCGAGAGTCATCTTTGATGAACAAGGAATGAGAGTTATCTTTGATGAACAAGGAATTCGATTACTCAATACTCACAAAAACACAGGGTGAAGAGGTTTAGGTGTTAGGCAAATAATAAAAAGATAATGGAAAAAAATATTTCAGAAACTATCTTTTTAGATTGTGTAATGTGTTAATACGTGGTGTGAAACTTCTTATATATAAAAAAATGAAAACCCTAATTTTCGGTCAATTTGAAAACAAATATAATTATATCTTACCTAATCAAATCTAGATATAACAAATATAAATATATCTTTATCTAATCAAATTGGTTATAACAAATTTATATTATATCAAAATCTAATTTAATCATCTGGATATAACAAATATAAGTATCTTTTTATTATGCAACTTTTTGTAACTACTTTGTTTCTATTTTTCAATAAATTTATTTTATATTTATTAAATTAAAATAGTTTTATTAAGTATACTTTGTATAAATAATAGAACTTTTTTAAGCACTTATAATATCATTTTTCAATAAAACAATTTTGTTTTTATTAAATTGAAATAATTTTGTAATAGTATAAAATATATAATAGTATACTCTCAATTTAAAATTAACTAAATAATTCTTTAACTAAAAAATAGTGGTGAAATTATCATTTTTTTCTTTATAATTTTATTTATTTTTTATAGTTTTCCAAAAACATATTATGTTAATAAAGACGCCGAGACAGCGGAAAAATATGTATTTTCTCTATGTCAATTATCTTATTAATTAAATTATATTTAATTATTTTCATAAATAATTTTAAACATCTATCATCTAATCATTCATAGTTTTTACCGCACTTATAATATTTTAAAATCACTTCCGATAAAATTGATTAGCACTTATAATATTTTAAAATCACATCCGATAAAATTGATTAAATTGAAAAGATATGTCTAAATATATTTAGACAATAGAGTGGATAAGGAAGAACACTATCATTAAAGATCAGAGAAGATTTTTTACTTGATATTTTTTGAAAATAATAAAATTAAAGTTTAACTTATTACTTAGCATATAAGTTTAAAAAAATTCTTTAAAATTCAGATTATTACTTTAAACAGATAAACTAATAATTATAAATTATATTTTCTTATATTATTATGTAATATATATATTATTTAATTATATATTAATAACTTGTTATATACATTTGATGGCTTCTGCTTCTATGTATAAAATTAGTTGCAGCTAAAACAAATTTTTGTTGTTGAATCTATTATGGTATGATTGTTATTTCTTGTGGTTATCATATGATTTAACTTCTTAAACTTTTATATATATAATTACTTGTATATATAAATTACTTATTTAGAAACTTGTATTTTTGTTTACTAGTTTTATATTTTATTTAAATTAAGATGTTTAATATTCAAAAAGGTCAATAAATATATGATTATACATTACATATAATTATTCAATTTAATTAAATATGATTATAATAACATAAATTATATTTGACTGATGATCTTTCTTATCAAATCTAATTCATTAATATATATATATATATATATATATATTATATTATGACAGTTAATCAATTATCTTATTACTTAAATTAAATTTTATTTAACTTATTCCTATATCTTGATGAATAATTTTATGCATGCCAGTCGTAATCATCGTATTTTAACTAAAGTTGAATGTTCTGCTATATGAAGTTTTACATCACAAAAATATGGTTGGCAATTATATAGAGTTGTTCAAGATGCCATTACGGAAAATAAAGTTAGATTATAGTCTATAATAGGTAAATTAATAATTATATTTTTTTATATTTTGTACTATTATGAAACTAAATTATATATATATATATATATATATATATATATATATATATATGATTAATAAAAATTTTAACTTAAAAAATATTAGTGTATATAAAAACAATTAATAATTATTATATATAATTACCTAGTGAACTTGTGTTTTTATTTAGTGGTGGGACTAATTTTGAATCTTTGAAACACACCTATGCGCTACTAAGCTGCTTTAGCATTTTTTATTTTTTTTTTATCTTTTTGTGTATATATGTTTTTTTTTAATTGTTAAATTTTTTATGCTTTCCAAGATGGTTCTTTTATATTTGAATTTCAGAACTTTTTATTTAGAATAGGGTGTATATGTTTATACATTTCTTTAATATGTTGGAGTAACTTTATTACTCCTGTTCAATTTTATTTATTATTGAGCACTAAAAAAACAGTTATGACTAAGATATTATATTTCTGATGGGCGTATCCGAAAACTTTTAGACTTGCATTAATAACATTAGTTAATTTTTAAATTAAATTTATGGCATATTGTTTTTATTTCATTATTATTGATGTGAAATTTATTTATAAATATTTATATTTCTTTATAATATTTGTGTAAAAATTTAATTAACAACTACTTAAAATGGTAATAATATATTTTATTTATTTATTTAGCTATTTTCAAGATGTTGCTGTATTATCTTACAAATCTTATTATTTTTATTAGATGAAGTGTATCAGTAATAACTGTATAAATGACAGGATCAATCTATTGGCATTGTAATATTGTTGTAGATTTAATTCATATATTCAGTTTTTAAATTAATTTCAACTATTTATTAATAAATTTGGTAAATGGATATGCTCTTTAAGCTGTCGTTAAAATAATAATAATAATAATAATATATTATTATTATTATTATTATTATTCGACATCTTTTATATTCTTATTTTTACAATTTCATAATTATTTTTATATTTATAATAAAATTAAAGAGTAAAAAGAAATAGAAAGAAATTGATATAATGTATATCAACTCTCAATCTTGAGTCAAATAGTTTAAGGAATTAGTATCTTGTAGGATCTAATCAAGTAGGTCAAATTATTCTCCAATGTAATCTTTGAGGAGAGAAGGCAAGAGATTGATGTCAAGCATGATTCAATCCCTTAAATGGTATAAAAGTCATTTATAAATTGAAATCTATTGTACATGGATTCAAAAATATTTTAGTAAAATGTAAAGTAATATATACTAATGAAGTGTTCATTAGTTGTAAAATTGCACTTTATTAGTTGTGAAATTGCACAAAAAAATGTGAGATACTTGTGATAGGTGAATAAAAATTTCTTCTATAAGGCAGTAAATAATAGTAAATCATTATTAGAACTTTCATATGTTAGGCTTTAATAGAAAAATAATTACAGTGTGAAAGGATGTGTGGGTTACTATAGTATGAGAGATTTGAAAATAGGAATAGAATAGTCTTTAATAATGGGGTAGTGGATGGCCTAGAGATTCTTAGACTAGCATAACTCAAAGCATAGTCTTGGGCAAAGTTTAGATGACAAAGAATGAATTATTCTGTTTCAGATGAATATATTTGTCCTATGCTTTGTCTAGCTAATATTACCTAATGCTAGTGAATTTATGAGGTTTGTCTTGTATGGATGTTTCAGTTTGGAGGTTATTGTTAGGAGGGAGTCGAAGGGTTGGTATTGGTACATGTGTGGTTGTGCTTACAGGTAGTCCTATCTAAAGCAGAAGAGGAAGCAAAATACTTGGATGAAGGTGTACAAGGAGTCCAAACAGCAGTAGGAGTAGGGGAATTAGGTGCCTGGGACAGATCTTGTTTGCACATATATAGTGATACATTTTGCTTATATTTTATTGTGTAATTTCAATATTGATCAGGAATCCTAAGTGTGTGTCCTGTGTTTAAAAGGTTTTTGTACTTAGATGGTTTTATTTACTTGTAAGGGGTTATGTTTAAAATTGTTGATATTTTTAGATGTAAATTATTATAAGACAATCTTGTTCTTTGTAATAAGGTTGAAGCACTCCTAAAATGGTCCTATTAATTTATTTTTCGCTTTTAAAAAAAATGAAGTATAATAATTAGTCTAACATTTTATCTGTAAAATGTTATAAAATTAACAAAAATAAGTCTTCAAATATATTCTACTAACATATTTTTAAGAGCAAGTTAATGCAATGATTAAAATTTATCAATGTTAATTGTTGGTAGCAAGAACCTCTTTAACATTAGTCTACAAAAATAGTAAAGTTAAGGTAAAAAGTTGTTTCCTCTTGTCTCTTCTTTATCATACCTATAGCCTAATAACAACATATAATTAATGTATCTTATAAGAATAGTAATGAAGAATTCATAATTATAATTGTTATAAGCTAATTTTATAAAATTAAATTAAATTTAAAGTTTACTTCTTAAAATGATATAAAAATTATATCTATCATGTTATTTTATCAAACTAATATCAAAACATTTATAAATATTTGATCTCACATCTAAAAATAAAATGTTGTTGATTAAATTATGTGATGTGTTTGCTTTTAAGGTATGATGGACATGAAAAAATCTCTAGAAATGATCTCAGACAACATGACAATTGAAATGATTTGTTCAAGGAAACATGGAATGTTCTTACCAATGACATTGATTTTGTGTGTTTAATATTTTTAATTTCTTGTCTTTGAGTTGGTAGTGCAGTGACATGTGTTTATTCAGTTTTGTTTATGAGATTTGCATGAAAGGTACAACCACAAAATTATATACTTTTTTGTTGCCAATGAGAGCTTACATTTATTTAAACTCTCCCATTGGACAAAGTTGAATGAGTATGAAACTTAATATTTGATTAATTAAAACTCAACTATGAATATTGCTTTCCATGCTAAGCCTGAATCGATGGATATTTTGTTTTGTATAGGCTCCAAGATGAAAGAAGATCCTTGGTATGATGCTTAATTTATTGGTTCATCATGGGACTTCCATAATAATAATAATTTGTATTGATTTTATTATTTATGTAAATCAAAAATTGGTTTTTACATTTTAAAAACCAAAATTCATGGAATATTGCTTTTCTATATGTTTCTTTGCTATAAATTAAATTTTTTTTTCCAACTCTTAAGCAATGTAATATCCGTTTAGAAAAATCTTTTGTATGTGCTATTTAACAGAGTAAACGTCTAGTTTAATCATTATGTTAAGTGATTATATATTAATACGTTTGTAATGCTTTACATTAGTTATACTACTAGTTTCTAAATGTCTTATTATTTTTATTTTTGGCTGTTAAAAAAATTAAATAAATATAAAAATCACTATTTTTTAAAAAAACTATATCCATAAAGAATTCTACATTTTTAATCTTTACTTTGTTCCATATAATATAAATATATAATAAGTAATTCTTCAAGTAGACACTCTAACATTTTTATACATGTACTTTTAGGATAAAATTATTTTAAGCACTGAAAAGGTGTTGTACCAGTTTGTTTTTTTTTTTTCTTTTTTTTTTTCAATGCCAGTTTTAATACTACTGTAAGAGTGGTGGCTACACTTATATACCCTTCAATTCAACCATTGAAACTGGACAGTGAATATAAACAAACCATGCACCTGGTTTTGATCCTTTCTATCAAATTGAAGTGAATTAAGTTTCCATACATCTGGGGAGTTTGACAATAGATTGGTGATTAATTGACTATTCTGAATCCCTTAAAGACAACATTTTAGTAATGGTTAATTTTGGAGAAATAATGGTCTAGATTTTAAAAGTTATCTGAGAAAGTTAACAAGCATGCAATTAGTTTTTGTAAAAGAAACTCTTTAACTCAAGATTTTTCACGTTGAAGATAAACCAAGGTCTTGTAAAATTCAGATACCACTGATATGGAAGGATGGTGGCACGCTTTCATCTCTGCATTCTCTTCCCGCTAAAACGTACTCCCTCTCACGTTTTACAACAAATGGTATATGTATTTTTAGTATGATTGATTTTTTATTATATACTTTTTCATTCGTTTAAGGATTTACAATGATTTATTGGTTAACTTGTTTAGTGAAAAAAAAAATATTAAATAATAATTCTAGTTAAGGAAACTACAAGAAAAATGTTATTTAGAGACCAATTTTTAGCTATCAAATAAAATGGTTATTAATTGTGACCAAAATAGTCACTAAATTAGATTTGGTTGTTAAATAACTACAAAATAGAAGTAATGATTAAATTTAGGGACAAATTAAGTCAAATAATTCGTATCTAACATTAGCTACCAAGATTAAGATTATAGTGACTTATACTATTAAATTCTAAATTAATCTCTAACTTAATTATATATCAATTTAGAATCTAATGACATAGGTCATTAACTTTGGTAGCTAATGTTAGATACCAATTATATTTGACTTAATTAGTCATTAAATTCAATCATTACTTTTATTTTGTAGTTATTTAGCAATTAAAATTTAATTTGGTAACTATTTTGGTCACAATAAACAACTATTTCATTTGATAGCTAAATATTGGTCACTAAATAGCTTTTTTCTTATAGTAAAGATTATTTAGTTCTAGTTTTTAATGAATAAAAATCAATAAATGTTAGAGTATATAGGTATTAGAAGGATTTTAAATTTAAAATGAGTATTAAGAATAAAGTACTAAGAATAAAGTTTCAAGTAAAGTATGATGATAATATGAGAATCTTAAAATTAAACTACCCTAAATTGAAGTATAAGAATAAAGTACTAAGAATAAAAAAATAATTTTTTTATATGAATAAAGTGTCTTCAAAATATCCTTGATATTTAATTATAAAAAATTAATTTAAGTAATAAAACATATAATAAAAAATTAAAAAAAATTATAAGTTATATAAAACTTTACTACAACACTATATTTGCTTCAATGGAAAGTTCGAAAAAACTAGAAGCAATTATAAAGGGATTTTCGTGAAAAGTATATCTATTCACTAACAAGTTTTTTTTTTATTAATTTCCTTTCATTTTTTAATTCAAATAATCTCATTTTTTTTCTTTTTTTCTATTTTTTATTTTACTTTCCACTCCTTAATCCAAAAAAATATAAAACAAAATTTGAAAACATTACTTAAAAATCTACTTAAAACAAAATAAAATAAAACCTTATGAGTTTATTAGAAGACTATTATACTGTAAAGTACGAAACTTACATAGTAATCGAATTTCAATAAAATTATATTAAAAGAAATCAAACACTTCTAACCATATTGTTTGATGAAAAGATGAAAGAAAAAACGCATACTCTATTAAATTTTATACGTCTATAATCTTATATTTTAACTTTTTATTTTATTTTATTTCAGGGATACTTTAATCTAAATATTTTTATATTTTCTTGCTTGTACACTCAGTCAGGGATACTTGCCTGTTTCAATTATCAACAACTAAAGATGGGATTTGAAAAGAAAAAAGAAGATGGCAACTTGAAAATGATACATAAAAAATTGTTCGACTTGTTGGAGAAAGAAGCATGTGAGAATTAAGATCATAAGCAAAGGTGAAGTCAAGATCAACATCACGAACATACCTCAGTCTGTATGAACAAGACAACAAAAAAGACACTGGTCAGAGTAGAGAAACTTTGTATTTTGTAGTGTTCAAATAGAAAAAAACTACAATTGTCCAAGTATGGTGCAAAAATAGAAAAAAATTTATATTTAAAATTGGGTTAAATATAAACGTTTTTGAGTGTTTTATAATAACAATTCTAGAATAGGAATAAAAGGTAGCGAAATTAGAATAGCCAAAAACAAACGAGTCCTATATTCATTTTTGTTGCTTTGTTGCATGTTCCATCCTTCACCAAAATCATTCCCTCACTGTTCATTCTTTTCCTAAATTCTTCAACATGGCCTCTCCAACACCCTCCCCACAGGTTCTCCCCGTCTCAAATCCTCAAACCGCCATCACTACCACCGCCACCACCGCCACGGCAGAACCGCAGCCACCGCAACCCGCATTCCGCGCCGTCATATCCTACTTCTCGGACTCCCTCCGCCACAGCCTCTCGCAGCGGCGTCCCTGGCCGGAGCTCGTCGACCGGTCGGCGCTGGCGAAACCGACGTCATTCTCGGAGGCGACGGTGCGCGTGCGGCACAACGTCTCCTACTTCCGCGTGAACTACTACGTCGTCGTTTCGCTGATCCTTGCGGTGTCGCTCCTCACGAACCCCTTCTCCCTGCTGCTCCTCCTCTCCCTCCTCGCCTCCTGGCTCTTCCTCTACCTCCTCCGCCCCAGCGACCGCCCCCTCCGCCTCTTCGGCCGCACCTTCACGGACTTCGAGACGCTCTCTCTCCTCGCCGCCTCTTCCTTCGTCCTCCTCTTCCTCACCCCCCTCGGCTCCCTCCTCGTCTCCGCCTTCACCCTCTCCCTCGCCCTCGTCGCCGCCCACGCCGCCTTCAGAGTCCCCGAGGACCTCTTCCTCGACGACCGCGACTCCTCCCAGCCCGCTGGCTTCCTCTCCATTCTACGCGCCGCCGTCAACGTCCCCCCCGCCGCCCCACCCGTCCCTGCCCGCGGCTGATCGGATCTTCTCTTCATCTGCACCCTTCAAGGATCCATTCACAAGTTTGTTAAATATTAGCGAATTTGGACACGTTTTTTCTCATATCATTTTTGGGGGAGAAAACTTTTTTTTTTTCTTTTTTTTTCTTACCCATGTTACTTTTTTAAACAGTAACTTTCATTTCTGTTGTACATGTTGTTATTATTATAAGAGCTTTTTTATTTATTTTTTTTTCTTATGTAATTATTGTATTCTCTAAATACATTTCCTTGTGCTTAACAACTCTCTAGATATTTGGAACATATCAATTGGAGCATTTAAAATAGCTCGCGCTGGAAATTAGAAATAAACAACTTTACAAACACATAAACATGTGAAAACAAGATCAACGGGAAAAAGAGAAAGAAATATGCATTTTTTTTTTTAACTCATACGAAAAACTGATGCAATGATACTTCAAAAGCTGAAAATACACACTCAAATAAAAAAGAGTGAGCTACTTAATTAGCGCACATGTCAACTAATTAAAATTTAGATGATTAGACTCGTACATAAATAAACTAATTATTCCTACATATCAAAATATATTGTTATTATACATAAAATTAAAAAGAGACAAGATAAAAACAACTAATAATTAACATTCATCATATTTTCAAACATTCTATTAACTAACAATTAACATTTGATTATTTTTAAACATTGTATTAACTTGCTTTTAAACATATTTTTGGAATATATTTTGTTGATTTTTACATTCAGTGACACTTATAGGACTTATGTTTATTATTATTTTTTTATAACAGTTTAAGATAGATAACATATTATATTACTTGTTACACTTTATTAGTATACATTACTTTACATTTTACTAATATATTTTTTAATCTACTTATAACAGATTTCAGTTTATGAATGACTTTTATACTTACGTGGGGATTGAATCCTACTTCACATCAATCTCTTGCCTCATGCCTCATGTGCTTGAGATTAAAGGATTATGTATCTTAGGGTATAATTTGATCTAGGGGATTGGATTCCACAAGATACCAATTTCTTAAACTATTTTGCTCAAGATTGAGAGGTTATATGCCCTCAAAGGAATAATCTAACATTAGGAATCAAATCATATTACCATAAGGACCAATGAGACTAGTCCTATTACTTCTTAACTAAAAACAATCTTATCTTAATCTTATCTTGGTAATAGTGATGTATTGTAATGTCCATGAAGTATTGGTTCATCAAGAGAGCTCTTTTGATGTCATGGTTTGAGATATATTTGTAGTTTTACAAATTTCATAAGACTATTAAACCCTTTGGTAGGGTGCTGATAGATTCCTCGGGCGAATAGGTTGAAGTCTGAGGGGATCTAGAACTTAGACCAATGCTTACAGATAATAACACAATAAGCACATTTATGATTAAGTACATTATCACCGTACAATTTTATTGGACAGACCATGCTGAAAAAGTTGAAAGTTGTATTCTTCTTAGTCCACTTGAAAGTACAATTTCAAACAAGTAACGATGAAATACGTGTGATAAAAGTAGATTACAGAATAACTCAAAATATTCATGAGGAAGTATGTGCAACCAACTTAGAATGTATATCGATCCTCTTCCGCATGAGATCAAAATCTTAGATGTAGGTCAAAAATTATGCATAGTATATATATATATATATATATATATATATATATATATATATATATATATATATATATATATATATATTATTTTAGTCAAAAGTCTTAAAGTTAAAATATTTAATGCTTGTTAATTATTTTTTAGTGTAGAGGTCTATTTATAAGCTATCAAGAGATTAACATCACCCACTTTTTTCTTAATGGAGTATTGTAGGTCAAAACATTTGAGATAATAGGAGTTGATATACATGTTAATTAATGTATTGTCTTTATCTCTATAATTTTGGTTATCATGAGGTTATATAAAGTTTTGTATTCGTGTGCTCTTAAACATTGAGGTTATAAGTAAAAATATTATATTAACCAAACAAATGTCCCATCCCAATGCCATAAAGGGCTTATGTCATATTCATAATGTGACACTACATAATTCATTAGTTTAAAGGTTAAAAGATAGAGATTAACATTGTCACATAAAGTCTAGTTTTGAAAATTTGGGTAAAATTTGGTTAGATACTACGTCATATGGGAGGTCTCGATTGACGTAATATCTCCCTCGAATTAAAATTAGAAATTTATGGTAACCATCGCGCTTCATTCTTATGCTTCCTTCTCCTTCATTGTTGCGTGCCATTGTGTCATTGTTTCAATCACTCCTCTAGTTTCATTCGCTTTTCAAGTTTTGTTTGTAGCACTCCTTAAGTTCACGTTTTTGGTTGGCGTTTTAGGTACCCTTGGTTCACGTTTTGGTGTCATTAATTTGCTTTTCGGTTTTACTCTCACTAATACGTCACGTGTTGTTCTCCCCCATTTTCCTTTGCTTTCATTGTCTTTGTGGTTTCATTCACTTCATTTTTGCATTCACTGATTTTGGTAGATTTCGTTTGGGTCAATTTGTGTTCACTGATGTTGCTCTCACTGTCTACAAGAGTTATGTTTTGTTATCTTTGAAATGTTGTATTATTTGTATCCTTGGACTGATTTTTGTATGCGTGCATCATAGATTTTGAGTTTCAAAAATTTAGAATGAAAAAAACTTCAAATGGTCATGACTTTTGATAGAGAGCTCTAATTGAGACGCTCCAAAAATGAAATTTGCTTGAAATGGCGTACCAAAGTTTTTGGGCAATACCCAAAGGGGATTCAAACACAAAATCTTTTCCAAAAGTTCATCGTTTACTATTTTTTTTTTATTTTTTTAGTATTTTTCACATTTTTTATTTTTTTCTATTTCACCAATCTATACTTATCAAAAAAATTTAGAAATTGTTGTGGTGTTTCCTTGTATGTATTAGAGATTTATCAAAGAATTTTGGAATTTTTTTTCAAAAAATAGAGATATTACGTTGGTTGTGGGCTCCCAATCGACGTAATAGGGTAGATACTATGTTTGTTGAAAGCCACAACTGACTTAGTATCTCCTTCTGAGCGTTATTTGGATTTGATATTTTATGTTGGTGATTTATTTATCAACCGATTAATATATGCATATACTATGTCGATTATAACACTGATATTTTCTACGTCGCGTACATTTACGTTGATTTTGAAACCGATGTAAAATATACTTCAAAACCGATGTAGAAAGTATTTTTTTCTACTAATGATCATTGTTTCACTTCTCATTGTTTCACTTCTCTTGTTTGCACCTCTTTCGACTTTAGTTTATGTTATTAATGTTAAATTTATTAGGTTAAGAAGTAAATTTATTCTACAAACTTTGTCTATAATCATTCATATATTTTAAACTATATGAGATTTTTAACACCGACTATAATTTGAATATGACAGTGTAATTAAATAACAACCAAACAACAAATAATATAATAATATAAGTATAACAATATTATTTGATAGTTAATTTAACAACCAAACAATAAATAATATAAATAATATAAGTACAACAATGTTCTTTGATAGTTAATTTATATTTTTTAGAAATGTTTAATATTTTTCTTTATAATGAGAACTGAACATTTTAAATATGAAATTAAATATTTGTTACCATACAAATAACGCCATTATTCTAATTATAATAACTTGAATGAACTTTGATATTATAGGTAAAGATTAATTCAATTTTAATTGTCTCAAACTAGTTCATGAATTTTTAAACTCTTTTCTCTTTGTTTATTTTCTTTATTTATTTATTGTCGGCACAATTTTTAATATACCATTTGTTAAATTTAAATATAAGTTTTTGTATTTTTGTGACATAAGATTTATAAAATTGTTGGCAATAATAAGGATTTTGAAAATTATTGATAAATAATTATCATTCTAAAAATTACTCAAAATCACCATAATTCGTTTACGATACTGGATCTTCTAGAAGAAAACTACATAGAGGTAACACACTTAATGGGAGGTTAAAACTAGTTTTTCTTTAATTCTATATATAAATCTAATAAATTCAATTTTCCTTGTAATGTGATAAAAAGATAATCAATCAAATATTGTTTAAGTTATTATAATCATATTTAATTAAATTAAAATAATTATATAATATATAATATATAATCATATATTTATTTACCTTTTTGAATATTAAACATGCTAATTTAAATAAAAGATAAAACTAATAAAATTAAAGAAAAAACTACAGGTTTCTAAATAAGTAATTTATTACTTTTGTATACACATAATATTTTATATATATATATATATATATATATATATATATATATATAATTATGAAGTTAAATCATATGATAACAGCACAAAATGACAATATACGATAATAGATTTAAAAACCAAAATTCGTTTAATATGTAACTAATTTTATACATAAAAACAGAAGCAATGAAATGTATACAATAAGTTATTAAGGTATACATTATTACATAATAATATAAGAAATATAATTGATAATTATTAATTTATCTGGTTAAAGTAATAATATGAATTTTAAAGAACTTTTTAAAAACTTATGCTAAGTAATAAGTTAAACTTTTATTTTTTTTTTCAACAAATATCAAGTGAAAAATCTTCTCTAATCCTCAATGGTACTGTTCTTTCTTAACCACTCTATCATTGTCTAACATTTTTTTGATGATGGGATATTTAGTCATAAAATTTTAAAATATAGTCTATCGTTTCAATTTTATCGATGTGACTGTAAAATATTATACTTGCAGTAGAACAAATGTATAATTAGATGTTAAATGTTTAAAATTATTTATGAAAATAATTAAATAGGTTAAATATAATTTAATTTAATTAATAAGATGATTGATATAGAGAAAATACATAAATTTTCTGCTGTCTCCCATTTTTATTAACATAATATGCTTTTGAAAAACTATAAAAAATATATAAATTTATAAATAAAAAAATGATAATTTCACTACTATTTTTTAGTTAAAGAAATATTTAGTTAATTTTAAATTAAGATGCACTATTATATATTTTGTCCTATAATAAAATATTTCAATTTAATAAAAATAAAATTGTTTATTGAAAAATGATATTATAAGTGCTTAAAAAGAAGTTCTATTCCTTATTTTAATTTATTAAAGATATATATATATATATATATATATATATATATATATATATGATTAAATTATATTTTGATATAATATAAATTTATTATA
>Ga0209700_108046_pt1 | contig 14028 bp, 8 predicted proteins | sample SiratroredBW_FD_187528 | JGI IMG/M metagenome (GOLD analysis project Ga0209700, IMG submission 187528) | Root nodule microbial communities of legume samples collected from California, USA - Siratro red BW (SPAdes) (version 2) | ecosystem: Host-associated > Plants > Roots > Nodule | place: USA... | reverse complement strand
ATATATATAAATATAAATATATATATATATATATATATATATATATATATATATATATATATATATATATATAGATATAGATTGATATAATTACAATAAAATTGTTTAAGAAATAAATACGAATATTGATATACTAGTTACGGCAATGATTAAATACATTCTACTATTTCTGTAACTAAATTCCATTTTATTGTTAGAGTGATAGATATATCTTTAACTCTAGAAAAGCTAATGAGCCACGATATGTATGTAAAGATGAAAGGTCGTTATAATTTTTTATTTTTTTTTATAATAAACATGTTTTTGATTTCTATATATATTGTAAAATTTATGTAGCTAAGCAGCAACCTAAATTGGTTTATGATTAGGAAAATCAATTGAGGGAGAAAATGAGAGTGATAGTAATTAGTGTATTGTTGTTTATAAGTGTGGTAGTTGGAGATGAGGGTGGTGTAGCCATGAATCCTGCAGAAGAAGCTGGAATTGGTGAAACCGTTGATTCTGTAAAAGAAGAAGGAATCAGTGTAGCCATTAATCCTGCAGAAGAAGCTGGAGTTGGTGAAACTGTTGATCCTGCAGAAGAAGCTGGAAAAATTAGTGAAACCACTGATCCTATGTTTAATGGACAACCTCAAACACTTGGTATCACTTCTTTATTCTCTAAAATTATATTTTTTAAGAAAATTATATATGATTTAAGAAATATAATTAACACACTTTTATTTGTGTATTTTGTTAACAAGCTCGTTTTAGATTAGTTTCTAGAAAATTCTACCATGACTTTTCACCAATACCTTTCTATGAAAACGAAAAAAAAAAAGTATTAGAAAATGATATTTGATCTCAGACCACTTTCTTTGCCTGCTGTTGCCAAAGTCACCAAGTTATTTCACTTCATCTCACAACTTATTAGTTTGTTCATATTTTGATTGATAAAATAAATATGTGCTGTGTTTGTACTTTGTTTTATCATACAATTACATGAATGCATTCTTTCATGTCAAATTTAAAAAAAAAACATGTAAATAATTTCAAAAACCATCATTTGTGCAGATATTCATGATGGAAATTAGAAGTAATTTCGTCAAATATACAAATATTATTTGATTTCTAAAACATAATACGAAATGTGATTTCTTATGGTTTTATTTATTATATTAGAAGTACTTGCGTTGCTATATTATACTAATACAACAATAATTGCAATGCTTTCTCCATGAAATAATAATCTCTTCAACCATTATATTCCTACTCAAATCTCTTATACCTTCGATATTTCAATTACATATATCACTGATGCCATGTTTAACAAAATCATTGAACAGTAATGATGTTTCTCCTGCTTTAGTTTTTTATTCACAATAATGGTAAGCTCATAAAATACACTTTTTATGAAATTTTCATGTGAAATTTTCAAAAATTATGTAAATGATTTCCAAAACCATGATATCTGCAGAAATTCATGACGGAAATTAGAAGTAATTTCGTCAAATATATAAATATTATTTGATTTTTAAAAACATAATATGAAATGTGATTTGTTATGGTTTTCTTTATTACATATATTAAATATATTAATGTGTTTTTATTTTGTATGATGTTTCACATAGATTTGACTGTTTTTTGGAAGATGAAGACGAAGCCAACACGACCACCACTGATATGGCAAACACGGCCATAACCACGACGACCAAATACTGAATAAGTACTTGGGTTGCTATATTATACTAATACAAAAATAAGTGCAATGCTTTCTCCATCATTTCTATATCAAATAAATAATCTCTTAATCTCTTCAAGCATTATAACAAATGTGTTTTACCTTCAATATTCCAATTAGCTATATCACTGCATGTCATGTTTAAGAAAATCACTGAACATTGTTATAATACATGATAATGATGTTTCTACTGATTTGATTTTTTATTCACACCAAATTTAACTTCTATAATAGTAAGCTCATAAAATACACTTTTTTATATTACTTTCCAATATTTTCTATCACCAATTGCATAAATTTTTATATTGATCTTAATAATAAAATTTAACTATTCCTTTTATCTAATGATTCAAAATGTATCATATAAAAAGTATTACTATCATTTTTCATATCTAAAAACTCACAAGAACCACAACAATGATTTTTTTAATAATTACTATATATAGAACAAATGTGATAAAAAATATGTAAAGAAACTCATTTAAATTTTTTTATAAACTATAAAATATAAGAAAATTAAGGCTTTTTAGAAAAAAATAAGGGCTCAAGATTAAATTTTGCTAAACATCACTCGCGCGTGTAAAAATATTTTCCAGTTAAAGTTTAAAATTGGTTTCTCTTAATTAAAGTTTAAAATTAAAAATTTTATAAGTAGAACAGTAAAAAAGAAAACTTAACCTCCGCTAAGGTTAAAAAAAAGTGGTCGTTAAAAATCATTTGGTATAAACTTAAATAATAAAAATTGATTTACTATGGAAAGAAAATGGTTTAAATAGAAAATTTTGTGACATGGTGAGATGATATAAGGTGCAACAGGGGAAGCAGAAGGTGCTCCTTTGTGGCTATAGATATTTTTTGTCTTTTCAATACCTATTGTAAAAAAAAATAAAACAGAGAGAAATGTGAGATTATTGGAATTAATTTATTCAAATTAATTAATTAATTTGTTTGTTGGTCAAGAAAATGAATAAAAAATTAATTAATTAATTTTTTAATAAAAGCAGCCTTGCATCCACCAATATTCCTCCGCCAAACATCCTTTATTTCGATAACTTTAAAAAGAAAATAACTGAATTTTATGAATGCATTTGGTGATTAATTAAACAATTTAATATTTTGTATTACTGCTATTAAACAATTTAATATTTTATATTACTAAATTATTAAATTATTCAATGCGGTGAGTAATTAAAAAATTTTGAGAAAAACATTTATTGCTCCTCTTTGATATTTATTCCCGAAAAGTTCATGTCTTGGTAAAAAAAAAATTCCTCGAAATAAACAACCGTGACTAACAAATTTTAAAGTCTAGCTTTTAAAAATCAATATATAAAACCACCATGAATAAATTTATACATTTAACTATAATTCTCTATTCTTTATAACATTATCATTTAAATAGACCCATTTCATAATACTTTTCGGTTCGAAGTATATTTAATACAACTTATTTCATTAATTAGAGCTCAATTCTCACACCATGAAAAGGGTCATTGGAGCATTAGAGGAACCCCCTTACGAAGAATTTATACATAAAATTCAGTAAAAGAGAAATTAAAAAAATGCATATTTTATAGAAAAAAAGAAATAAGGAATTTTGCTGTTCAATATTCCTCTATCTCGAGAAAATAAAAATTGAAATTATTAAGCGGTTCTCCATTTTCAATGTCTCCATTTTCACAGTTTTCAACAGCTGCAACAGCCATCAATCCGTCGAAGTTTTCTATCATCTCAAGTATTATTTCAATCTAAAACAGTAGTCATTAAATGCAAAAAGTTAAGCTAGCTGTAAAACATATTCCAAAGGTGAATTTTGAGATTGCTGTCAGGTTTCAAGAATATTCACGAGAGTCAGGTACGTGCTGTACGAATTTTAGATTTAGATTTGAATATTTTTTTTTAATTGTTTGAATTGTGATAAAATGTCACTTGTGGTTAGATATTTAGATATTAGAGTTGGAGGGAATTTTAGGAAGATGTAATTTTGAGATCTAATTATTCATAATATTAAAACTAGGCTATTTGTGTAGAAAGATAGGTTGTTATTTAGGATTGGTAGATTATGCTTAATTAAGTATGTTCAGCTTTGTCTTTGTTTTATTTTTCTTTTTTTTAAGACTCCGAAGCATGTGTGTAAGGCAATTATCTCGATTCAGACTAATTTTTTATGGGATTGGAATTCGGAGGGAAGGAAAATCTCTTAGGTAGCCTGGAATAAAGTATGTTTACCTATTCAGATGGGGTCTGGGGTTTGATATTGATGAAGAAAACAGAAGAATTTGTTGAAGAAAATACTTGAAGGTTTTATAATCTAGGTTTGGATAGGTATTTTTTAGGTTTATAGTATCATGCATCTGGTTGTGTCAATATACCAATTACTCGCATTGCTCTTAATCAAGTTTAAATGAAAAATTACATTTTTAAAAAATGTTTAATGTTTTTTTAAAGACTGTGCTATAGAGTTAAATTCAACAGGTTATATTTCAAAATCAACTTGTTAAATTCCTTGACATATTTGGGCTAGCGCATTTTTTTTTAGGCTTGTGCGTTTTTAAACCCAATAGCTTGTGTTTTGAAAAAATGACTAAGGGAGAAAATAGGTTTTGGAGAAAAGAGGTTTTTAAAGATTTGAAGAGACTTTTCTTAGAGAGAAACATACACAGTGAAGAAGATTTTCAAAAACGAATCAAGATTTCTTACACTTGAATAAGAGCATGGCGTGATCTTGGTAGATTGTGCGTGGCAGCTTCAATCTGGGAAGATAAGTATTCTTCCTTGTTGCTTTTGATTGTAATTGGTTGTTGTGTTTGTGAATTTTCGAATTGTATTGTGTGTTGGGTAGTTTCTCAATTAGGTCTTACTTAATAGGGAGATTAGGCATTGTAATTGGGGGAATTTGTAATTCAATTGTTGTATTGTTGTGTTGCATTCAAATCTGTAGTGGTATATTGCGATTGCACTGTGTGTTAGCATCTTGTGTGGTGGGGAACTGCACAAGGGGGTAGAAGACAATCTGGTAGGTTCAAGATTGGGTCTTGTATGATTTGTTTGTAAACTTCAATTGAATTAGTGGAAATCCTTGCAAGTGGTTATAAGGGACTAGACATAGCCTAAGTGGTTGGATGAACCAGTATAAAAATATCTGTGTAATTCTCTTCTCCCTTACTCTTTTAAATTTCGTTCTGCAGTTATGTAAATTCAAATTCTGCCACTAAGAACAATTTGTTAAATCTAAATAACAATCTGTTACGATTCTGGACAGACTTAAAAATTGGCATTTGGGTTGTTTCTTTAATTGGCTAAAATCCATCTTAAAGGATTAAAAATTTTGTATCTTACTAAAGATTGTCAAACTTGTATTATCAATCATATTGTCTTGTGTTTCTCTGAGCATATTGGATTTATCTTTGAACTGTAAATTGGCAATTAACTTGAAGTACTGCTGTGTAGCACTATAAAACTGGTTTTTTCTAATTTTGATAATTCTTTAGATAGAAACTTGTTTTTGATACTGAAGAATTGAATCTGTAATCAAAATTTAGTAACTTTGAAATGTAATTGGGGAAATTTGCTCTGTTGCAATACTGTTTTAAGTACAAAAAATTCTAAACAGGTTCATTACTGCTCTAACCTTGTATTTGCTAATTGACCATTGTTATTACAATATAAAGTGAAACTCTTCAGTGTTGTTGAATTCTTTGAGTTGCTGGTTTCTTTGAGTTGCTTGTTCATTTTCATTAACCTTGAAAAGTACTTAGTTTGCTATTTTGACTAATCATTGACCCATTGTATCAATTCGGTTTGTGGTAATCTTGTCTTTAGCAAAATTCGTTTCTGATAAAAAAAAAAAAAAGTATTGTTTACTGCTTCTATTTTACTACTGCAGTATTAAAATTACAGCTTGCTGAAATTTGGTTGAATCTGCTCTTTTGTGCACATCTTACATTGTAATCATAGTTTAGTAAGAATACTCATTCAAACTTTTAAGTTTTCAAAAAGTTTTAAATTGTTCAATTCAACCCCCTCTTGAACATTGGTCATCTTATTTTCAACAAAGATATTCATGTATCTAATGTTGCTCTTGTTGCTAAGTGGAAATGGAGATTGGGATCTTAGAAAGATGATGTTTGGAGAGAAATAATTGAATCTAGATATGAGAATTGGAGGGATATGAAAAGTTCAATGGAAAATAGGAAAAGCTCGTACTGGTGGAATGATTTAGGATTAATTTGTGAGGTACAAAATGAACATAATTGGTTTGACAAGAGGATAAGGTGAAAGTAAGGTAATGGAAGTAGGATTAGATTTTGGGAAGATTTGTGGGTGGGGGATGAGACGTTAATGACGAAGTTTCCTAGATTGTACTCGGTTTCAGTTTACAATGTAAGGGTGGTTAGTGATTTTGGTATGTGGAATAGAGATGAGACATTGGAAACTTTTATTTAGAAGATACCATGGAGGAGGGAATTGTTTGAATAGGAGAAAGAATTGGAAAAATAGATCATGGACCTAATAGCTAATACTCATTGGAACAGAGATAAGTCGGATGAGTGGAGTTGGGTTGGGGAGAATGTTACAGCCTATACAGTTACAGGACTATCAAGGAGGTACAAGATGTTATTCAAAGTGATTGCTTCATGGTGATATGAGATCTTAGTGTGTCTGGGACAATTAAAGTTTTTAGATGGAGGGTCATGCTAGATAGACTGTTTTCTAAGGTCAATCTTGAGAATAGAGGGGTTACGGTATCTTGCAATCTCTGTCCATTATGCAAAAAGGATATGGAAACTACTCATCATAATTTATTTATTACTTGTGAAGTAGCACATCGATTGTGGATTAAATGTGACAATTGGGTAGAGATCACTTTAGTTAGGCATAATGATATTGCTAAACATTTTTGCAGTTTTTATATTAATGGTCTTAGAAAGAAGGCTATTTGTATTTGGAGAGGGATGTAGCTGGCATTAACTAAGGAAATCTGGACTCAAGAATATGATTATTTTTTAGGTTGGTTAGGTGGATGAGGTAGACATCTTCGCATTGACACAATTGCGGGCTTGGTCATGAGCTAAATTTGGTGAGTTACATGTCAATGATCCTTTTCGGATTGGTGCATGCAACCTATAGATTGCTTATGAGAGATTAGATGGTGGTTTGTGTGAAATAAGATTGTTTGCAAGCACTTGATCTACGCCAAAATATTGCTCAATAGGAGTATGTTGTATGTGCAGCTTTCCATTCTTTATGGGCCGGGGATGGGAAAATCTTCATGGGAAGATTTGAAGCAACTTGCATCTCAATTGGCATATGTATTTTACCTGTTATCTTTTTTTTTTCATGACTAACTTTCATGTGTAGTATACAGAGTATGTATTTTGATTTCAGTAAGACATACCGATTAGTTGCTTTTATGTAGAGTGGGTCTGTAAATTGGATTAGAGGTGTAATTGTATAAGGATTGAGACACCCCTAGAATATCCCTATTTAATTCAATTTATTTCTTGTTGTTAAAAAAAATCTAAAAAAGACTATTAAACCATGGTGTGAAATCTCACACACACCAAGGCCAAACAGCCTCTAAGGAAATATTCTACCGTAAATACTAATTTGTTTCCAGACCTACCTTGGCCTTTTGAACTATTCTACCTCTAGAATCGTCCTTTATATCAACAATTGATGTCGCATTTTTGCATGAAGATTGCATCATTAACAATTTTAGGGTCTGGACATTATAAGAGGGATTGGTCGATTTTGGCATATTGATGATGGATTTAGTTCGTAGTGCTTGAATTGAAGCATAGTTACGATGATCTTTTATCATCATGGCAAGTTATTGTTGTATGATCTTTATGATGTTCTCCAACTATTTATTTTTATTTTTTCTGTTCTTACAATTTAGTTTAATTTATTTTCTGAATAAACCGTTCTATATGGACCGTCTGGGTAGAGTAGTTAGCTATAGAAGCAATTAATGAGGACTGAGTAAGAGAAGACACTTCTTAGCAAGAGTTACTAGCCAAGTCATGAATTTATGTGTTATGAGTGAAATGAAGTATTTATGAATAAAATGAAGTATGTATGATTGAAATAAACTAAAAATGACTATGATTGAAAATAGATTCATGTGTGGTCTGTATGTATAAATTGTGTTCTTGATATTAAAACTTTATATATCAAGCTTTGAAAAAAATTTATCAATAACTAATGATTAATACAGTTTACTCTTTTTATATGTATTAAGTATCTTATAAATTTTATTTGTGACCTGCGATATGCTAAACAACAATAAAATCCATCCTCCAAAGTTTTGAAATAGTATCTTGATTAAGAGTGAATATTTACTGTCTAAGAAATTATATTGTGCAATTCAAACATTGTAGAGAATACAAACATTTTATTTATTTCGGTGAAAGGAACTCCAAAACCTTAAATCCTCTCTCTGGAATTTGAGCCTATGTATAGAAAGATGTAATTAAAAATAAATAACTAACTAAAAGGGTTAATTAAGTTTTGAGTAATTATACTTTGACAACCACGCGTGGCATACACTCATTTTACAATCTTACGTGACACTGATGTGGTCAAGATAAATAATGTGTAAAAAACATTCCAGCGTGACACTGAGAGCATTTTTAGGGTTTACATGTTTAGGGTTTTATCTAGAACGTTGTCCAGCATATTCCATCAAGGGTTGAGAAGCAGTGAGTTAGAATCTCAGATCTTTTGAATCTCGCCATTGTTGTCGTTGCTGCTGACGCCACTGTCAATTCTCTCACCACCGTTGCTCGCCACCGCAATCATTGTCACACGAAATCTCTCTTATGCAAATGGGTGCATTATACTCCTATCACATTTCAAATTTTAAATTTAGATACTTAAAACCCAATTATGCTCTTTCATAACAAAATACTCTAAATGTCCTTGAAAAATAAAAGTCTCATTTTATTATTATCCAGTATACAATTATACTACGTAAAACAGTTGGCATCATTTATATGACAACTATAGTTGTGAAAGCAAAGTTTTCCTTAAGTTCTTTAAGGAATTTTAATTGTCCACACAAAAATCGATGCATATACTAATATCTTGTAATCCAAAACAAAAATACAAAGTTTGTTGTTTTCCTGTTATATTTTTACCAACTCTTTTTCTTCATTATCATATATTACTCGTAGCCCCCAAAATACGTTTTAAGAGAATCTAATTTAGTAGCTAATAAATAAATTTCTATTTTTACAAGAGTCTTGAAACTATAATTATGCAATTTCTCATTTCATGACAATTTATTCTTCCATAATAACAAAATTTTACCCTACTAATTAATGTTTACTACATAAATTATATAGTTCCCTTTTCAATATAAACCAAAACTCTAGAGATAATGTCAATTGTTATTTAATATAATTACATATTTTCAATATACGTGTGTGTTCTTATGTATGTAATTTACCATAAAAATATCTTTTCATATAATTGTGTTCTCAACAAATAATTTTAGTTGTAACGGTTTTGTCATATAATAATGAACTAACTCTTAATTTTAATTAAGGATCCACCTTGTGAAACCCAATTTTTCCAAATTCAACATTAATTATTTGATGGAAGTTTCCGAAAGGGCTGTAAAATATTTTTATTTACGTATTCATTTTTTTTTTATCACAGATGCTTAATAATCTATTGAATCTAACGAAAAATAATAATTACGTAACTATTTTTCTTCTTATCATGTATTTTTTCTTAAGAAATAATTTTACTCAACCCGCATGTACAGTCACGCATCAAAGGAAAGGTAAGACTCTTTAAAATATATAAAAAAATATATATATATATATATATATATATATATATATATATATATTGTATACTTATAATGAAATTATTTAAGAAATAAATACGAATATTGATATCCTAGTTAGGGTAATGATTAAATGCATTCTACTATTTCTGTAACTAAATTCTATTAGAGAGATAGATATATTTTTAACTCTTGAAAAGCAAATGAGCCACGTTATGTATATAAAGATGAAAGGTCGTTATAATTTTTTTTTTTATAATAAAGATGTTTTTGGTTTCTATATATATATAAGGTAAAATTTATGTAGCTAAGCAGCAAGCTAAATTGGTTTATGATTAGGAAAATAAATTGAGGGAGAAAATGAGAGTGATAGTAATTAGTGTATTGTTGTTTATAAGTGTGGTAGTTGCAGATGAGGGTGGTGTAGTCATGAATCCTGCAGAAGAAGCTGGAATTGGTGAAACCGTTGATTCTGTAAAAGAAGCAGGAATTAGTGTAGCCATTAATCCTGCAGAAGAAGCTGGAATTGGTGAAACTGTTGATCCTGCAGAAGAAGCTGAAAAAATTAGATGAAGTTACGAACGGGCTTAAGGCCCAATTTGGTCATTTTAGTGCACTATGGGCCAAGCGGATTTTGGACAAATTCTTCCTCCACCCCCATACCCTCTTCCTGCACCCCCATATAATTTTTTTATTCCATAATTGCCCTTCATGAAATTACATAAATACCCCTATCTTAATAAAACCCCTCCCTTCCCAACCGGATGACCAGGCCATCCGGTTTACAGTTTTTTGAAATTGTGAACCGGATGGGAGGTGCATCCGGTTCTCATTTTAAAAAAAAAAATACAAGTCGTTCGTCCAGTTAAGAGAACCTTCGTCCCGTTTAGGTAAGCCATTCGCGACTTCCGTTCCTTCATTATTCAAAATCTTTCAATTAATCCTTCATAGAAGCATTAGGTAACCAATTTGTGATGTTTATTAGCAATTAGCAGGTGATATTGATGATTAGAGTAGTTGATTTGGGATTTAGGAGACTGTCAACGGCGAATTTGAGGATTTTCCGATCTGCTGGGTTGAGAACCGGATGGAGTCATCCGGTTTGTATTTTTTTTTTTAAATGAGAACCGGATGCACGGCCATCCGGCTCACAATTTTAAAAAACGAAGGAGAGGGTATTTATGTAATTTCATGAAGGGCAGTCATGGAATAAAAAGATTATATGGGGGTGCAGGAAGAGGGTATGGGGGTGGAGGAAGAATTTGTCCGGATTTTGCTATGACGAAAGGGAGACCAATTACTATGTCAGTGTGTAATCACGACTGAGATGGTGAAGTTCAATGAATTTATAGAAAAATGCCACTTGTATGACATTCTTGTAGTTGGGAGAAGATATAGTTAGTGTAAACCTAATGGGACCTATAGAGTAGGATAGAGAGAGTGCTTGTGTCTGATTTGTGGTTGCTCAGTGGCTAAGGTTAAGGGTCTTAAGGATGTAATTAGGAGCTCCTAAGCTCAAAGTGTGATCAGAGGTAACAGTCTGGAGATGATGAAGGACAAAATAAAGAGACTAAAGATGGATTTGAGACAGTGGAGAGTTGAGGTCTCAATGAAGGAAGTTACTAACAGAAAAGAAATAATATAACTAATCTCATCTTTGTGATGACCAAGATATGTTGGATAATGAGATGAGGTTGAGGAGAATAAGATTAATGGGCAAACTTAGTAGCTTGGAGGATAGAGAGGTAGCCATGTCTAGACCAAAAACAAGAATGGGGATATGAATTCCAAGTTTTCCATTCCAAGCATAGATGGAGAAGGCTAAATAATAATATTAGAGGGTCGGAAATTGATGGTCAGTGGTGTGAAAACCCAATTAAGGTGAAAGATGAGATTAAAAAGTAAGACCAAATTAAATATGAACTTAGATGATATACACTTTAAAAGTATTTTCTTCTATAGATAGTGAGTTGATTTATGAGATTATTAGTCAACAGGAGATTCTAAAGGTAATTAAGAATGTGGTAATTCGAAAGGCCTGACCGTTACAATCTCTATTTTATTAAGAATAACTTGGGTACAATGGGGTACATATAGTTAGAGTAATTTCCTGCTTGGCCACATTTGACATGTAGATAATTATACATAGGTTTGTTTAATGTATTTGTATATTTTATATAATAATTTTGAACCCGAATGCATGTTAGTATTTACTAGTAGACAAAAGTTAATTATTTTAATAAATTATTTTCTGGTAGTTTTTTTTAGGTTGAAAAATGTCGTTCAAGTGAATTATATATAAAAATTCACTTTACAAGTCTTACTTGAGTTAAATAATAGCGTACTTAAGTAAGTTCTTTGAAAAAATAAAAAATATTTCGCTCAAATAAAAATAATTTAACTTAAAAGAAAGAATTTTGGCTCAAACTATTTTTTTTCCTCTTTTCTTTATTTTTTTCTTTTATTTATTAATTATTTTGTGATCTAAAATTATATTTCGTCTATCTATAATATTTTCTATTAGAGTTATACTGTAGAGATAATTTCAAATAATTGATTCTGTTTATTAAAAACATAGTTTTACAATAAATTAATTATTGTAATATTAATTATTTGATGGAAGTTTTTGTTCCATCCATTACCCGAAAGGGCTGTAAAATATTTTTATTTATGTATTATTTCTTTATCACAAATGCTTGATAATTTATTGAATATAATGAAAAATAATAATCATGTAACTGTTTTTCTTCTCATCATGTATTTTTTCTTAAGAAATAATTTATTCAATCCGCACGTACAGTCACGCATCAAAGGTAAGGTTTGTCTCTTTAAAATATATAGATAAATTAACTTATAATATTGCAACTCATTTTTTAATAATATATATATATATATATATATATATATATAATGGTATACTTGTAATGAAATTATTGAAGAATTAAAAGAGATAAATACGAATATTGCAATACGAGTTAGTGCAATGATTAAAAACATTCTACAATTTTATATAACTAAATTCTATTTTATTACGAGAAAGATGCATATATTCTTAACTCTTGGAAAAGCAAATGAGCCACGTTATGTATATAAAGATGAAAGGTCGTTATAATTTTATTTTATTTTTTATAATAAAGATGTTTTTGGTTTCTATATATATGGTAAAATTTATGTACCTAAGCAGCAACCTAAATTGCTTTATCATTAGGAAAATCAAATGAGGGAGAAAATGAGAGTGATAGTAATTAGTGTATTGTTGTTTATAAGTGTGGTAGTTGCAGATGAGGCTGGTGTAGCCATTTATCCTGCAGAAGAAGCTGGAATTGGTGAAACCATTGATTCTGTAAAAGAAGAAGGAATTAGTGTAGCCATTAATCCTGCAGAAGAAGCTGGAATTGGTGAAACCACTAATGCTATGTTTAATGGAGAATCTCAAACACTTGGTATCACATATTTATTCTTTCAAAGTCTATTTTTAAGAAAATTATATATGATTGAAGAAATATAATTAACACAGTTTTATTTGTGCATTTTGTTAACAAGCTCATTTTAGATTAGCTTCTAGAAAATTCTACCATGACTTTTCACCAATACTTTTTTATCAAAACGAAAACGAAAAGTATTTGAAAATGATATTTCACATTCTTTGTCTGTTATTGTAAAAGTCACTAAGTTATTTGACTTCATCTCTCACTACTTCCATGTTTGTTCATATTCTAATTCGTAAAAGAAATTCGTGATGTGCCATGCTTTGTTTTATCATACTATTATATGAATGCATCCATTCATGTGAAATTTTCAAAGAAAACAACATGTAATCATTTCAAAAATCATCCTATAACAGATATTCATGATGGAAATTAGAAGTAATTTTGTGAAATATATAAATATTATTGCATTGTCAAAAACCTAATAAGAATCGTGACTTCTTATGATTTTTTCTTACATTAAATATACCGATGTGTTCTTATTACGTATGTTTCACATATTTTCAATTATCTTTTCGAAATGTTTATATTTTAGAAACTTAACGACATGTGATTGATGCAGATCAGTCACGAATCCCGATACTGCCGTGGTGTCGACTACCGCCAAAGGGACCATACCCACTGTCACCATGACCACTTACTTGGAGATGAATAATACTGGAGAAGTAGATGTGTGTTATATTATATTAATACAACAATAATTACAATGCTTTCTCCATCATCCTATATGTTTCTTTTTAATGGTCATGAATAAATAAATTAAAATTGGGTATTTTAGAGGTGTTCAGACTTATCTTATTATTACACATGTAAAATATTTTAAAGAAGAGGAAAAACAAATCAATTTAATATTAAGAAAAGGCAACAACAATCAGGTATGTCTCAATATAGCTATGTCTCAATACAGCATGGAAAGAAAATACAAACAACTAAAAAAGGAGGCTAACAAAACCTCATAAAAATAGTTTCTTTTGATTTAATTGCACACTCAAATGTAACATCTTTAAAATATGAAGAATAAG
>Ga0209700_108044_pt1 | contig 14029 bp, 7 predicted proteins | sample SiratroredBW_FD_187528 | JGI IMG/M metagenome (GOLD analysis project Ga0209700, IMG submission 187528) | Root nodule microbial communities of legume samples collected from California, USA - Siratro red BW (SPAdes) (version 2) | ecosystem: Host-associated > Plants > Roots > Nodule | place: USA... | reverse complement strand
AATAATGTTAACTGCGCAATGTATATAAGTCATCAAATATAAATATATACTTGATTTTTGTTATCATCAAAACTTTATCAAATGATTTGATCCTCTAAAGGGACTTTGGACCGTCTAATGTTCAACAAAATTGAATAAAAACACTTTTATAAGATTTATGGGAGTTTAAGTGTGTCTCTTCTCTTGTTTTGATTCTTATATTGAGAAGCTTTCTTAAGTGGTTAATCCTTTTGCACTTACCCTTTGATTCTTGGATTAAAGGAGGTGAGTTCTTCCATTCTTCTCTCTTTAATCCATTTTTATTTTCAATTCGTTACTTGTTCTTGTTTTCTTATGTGTTTTATGACATTGCTGAATGCTTTCTTGCATGGTTGCTTCTTGTTGTGTTGATTGAATACTTTCTTCCATGTAGGTTTTCTCATTTCGCACCTCTTGAGTTGATCAAGATCTTATCAATCTCTTAAGGTTTATATCACTTGTTGATAAAGGATACACTCAAATAGAAGGCCTAGATTTTCTTGATAACTTCTTCCCAATTTCCAAATTAACCACTTTTAAACTCTTGTTTTTGGTTGTTGTTGTCAATAATTGGCATCTTAAGCAATTAGATGTGAATAAAGTTTTCTTACATAGAGAGTTGTATAAGGAAGTCTACATGCAAATTCTTCCAAGTAAGCATGACAATTTTACTAATCAAGGTTGTATGTTGAATAAGTCTTTATATTGGCTCAGGCAAGCCAATAAACAATGGTATGACTAACTTGAAGGTGCAATTCACTTTAGAAAGAGGAGTTGAATGAAGTCTGAACTCAAATCATGGATTATAAATAAATAAACAACAATATAAAATCAAAGAGTAAGATAGAGAAAAATAGACAGATTTATACTGATTCATCATACAACCAAGGCTACGTCCATTGTCCTTATGCAAAATTGCTGAAGAGATTTCACTAACAACGAGTTTCTACACCTCTTTAGGGACAAATATTTTACACCTCTCCAAGAGCAAGTATTATACACCTCTTTGAGTAAAGAGTTCACTCCTCTCTAGGAATGAGTCTTCACACCTCTCTAGGAACAAGTTTTTACACCTTTTCAAGCAAATTAGTTTTAATCTCCTCTTAAGAGAAAGACCTATCAATCAATGAGAAAAACATTATCCATAGAGAGAACAAATTAAGCTCACATGATACTCTTCACAAAGTGAAAGTTCTATTATGGTTTAACACATAAACCTTTTCCTAATTGCTCTTAAATAGCAAATATAGACAACGAAACACAAAGTAAAATTCTATTTCTTGCTTTATGAACTTTTTTCGTATTCATTTGTGCCATTCTTTTCATTTTTAAGGTTTTTATGTAGTCATTTGAATGATGACTGTTGAAGCTTCTTCAAATGAAATTTTCTACATTGATAAATGTCTGCATCGATGAATGTCTACATTTTTAATATATATTCTGGATTTTCAATCCAATTGAAAATTTTCTATTATTGTAACAATTTTTATGTTGAGATATGATATATCAATCATGATTTGTATAAGGGTCTTTTTACTTTCTATTTCTATTTCTTTTTCTATCAGACACTATATTAAAAAATATTTTTTTAAACATATATTTTGATCTCCTTTGCACGTGATTTTAGTCTCTTTTAAAAATATTATTGACAATAGTAATTTATTTTCAAACACCTAGACTTTAAAAAGAATAAAGAAAGAGTTGAGAGCATGTTTAAAATGTTAAAAATGTTAAACAAAGAAGGTGGATGATTCAGAGGAATGAATTGGATCAATTAAAAATTTTAAACTATTTTTGAAGATCTTTGAATTTCTTCTCTGAAATTTCTTAAAATAATTATTTCACAAATATAAACAAAATAAGATAAAGAGAAGAGAGAGTTAGAGATGAAGAAAAGACCATATAGACTTTTATATTGGTTTTATCATCACCATAATATTACAACTGGACAACACATAAAAAATATAATAAATTTTTTATTCTCACAAGAAACCTTTTCAAAGAGACATCAAACGAAAATATAAAATAAAATATTGATATCACTACATCACAAAAGTCTTAAAATACAATTAATTTATTACATTGGATTTCACATGACAATTTTGAGTTTTTGTTCTTCCAAAAATAATTTTTATATATTATTTTTGTCTCATGGAGTCAGTCATTTAGCAACAAGAGTTCATTATTTACAAGGTAAAAATAGAAAAAATAGATTTTGATATTCAAACTACCTGAATTATAACTTGACGAAGATAAACAATTATATCTCCACATAATTCATTAGTTGGAAACCCTATTCTTTCGACCTATCTGTACGTTGTATTTTCTTTTTCAAAAAATGAACAAGTTAAATAAATTTTAAACACTTTTCTTAAATCAAACAAGAACTTAACCATTAGTTTCTTTAGGTTGATAGATTCTAGATTGGTTTTAAGTCTATGAGCAACTTGTTTTAATGCCAAAAATTTTCTATAAACGAGCCATGAATATGCAAACTCATCATGCTTATGAATTAACGCATGAGTTTGCAAACTAACCTACCAATCAAACACACGTGAAGTAAAGAAAACAAAAAAAAAAAAAAGAAAAAGTATAAGTTGCCACTCTTCATGAAATGAGACACTCGTGAAAATAAAAAATAATAAAACTTTGCAACCGGACTTCTCATTTCAAGCAGGTCCACACAAAGGAACATGTTCCTTCTGCTGAAGTATGAAACTACCCTCACAAGGGCAATGCAAAATAAATTAAAAAATAATAAGCATTTATTACATTTTTTTTATATTGCTTTTTGAGTGAGTCGATAACATGAATTTTTTATATTTATTGATTTGCACTTTTATGTGTATCTTTTAATTTGATAAGAAATTAATTATTTAGACAACATAACAAGTTAATTAATTGTTTAGGTAAGATAAGGTTTACCAACTTAGACTCATGTTTAATCTATTTTCAAGATATTATATTCATCATGAAGTTGATATACTAAACCCTAAAAGATAACAAATAATATACAACATAAGGAAACAAAAGCTTATATATAAAAAAAAAAGTACTTCGAGGAGGAAAAACATTTGAAATCTAACTCATTTTATACACGTTTTTAAACATTTATATTAACTTGATTGTTAGGATGTTTTTTGATGTGAATGTAAAGTTCAGCAATTTAACAATGGAAACTGAATTGAATTGACAATTTGTTGAGATAGCAGTTTATACACAATATAAGAAGTGTTTCCAACAGTGTTAACTGGAATTTAAATCAACAGAATGGTCCATAAGCCACACCAACAACCTAGCAAGAAAAGATTCAATTTAGAATTTTAGGGTTCAACAACCTAGCAAGAAAAGATTCAATAAAGTGTTCATTCGCTTTGAGCGCGTGCTTCTCTTATGACCCTACCTTCTGGATCTTTAGCCATATCACCTTCACATGTAACTAACTTCCTCACTTTTTTTTGATCTGCGTCTTTTGCTGTTTTGTTATCCCACTTGTTGGCTGGAGGGCTTTGCTTTGGGCCTTAATTTGGGCTGCATGTTAGAGTGAAGAGAGCTTCTTCCCTGCACCTCCATACATTTTCAATTTTTCTAAATTATCCATTTTGAAAAGACTCATTTATTCTTATAAAAGTTAACTGGAAAATTCACTTCCAAACTAGCCTGTTTCATAAGTGAACACTCCCAATGACTTCCGGAATGAGACATTCCGTATAGGATCCCAACATCCCACCTCTTTCAGAATAGCCCAATCTAAAAGCTATTTTTGGATTCATAAATAACTTTCGAAAGGAGACATTCTGGAAGACGATTCTAACACCTCACCTCATTCGAAATGTTCAATTCGAAAATGGTTATCGCGAAAATAGTTTTTGGATTGAATCATTTCGAAAGAGTTCTCTTTCGAAATAATTTAATCCGAAAGTTATTTTCAGATATGGTATCAGCTTTTGGATTAAGCATTCCGGAAGAGAAATCAAACATGAAAATTACCACCCTCATGGTACCGCGCTCCCATCCCCTTCCCCTTCTCCTGCCAGTATCCCTTCCATTAACGATACTACATTACCTTTAACGACAAAAACAATGGTGGACATGGTGGCAAAGCTTGACGACGGCAGACAACTTTTCATGGCAACTCTTCATGATGGTGGCAACGCTAAGTAAAAGATGAGAAGTGAAGTGTAGGGTTAGTCAAGGGTAAATGAGATCGTGCACAATGTAACAAGGGGTACTTTGGGAAAACAAAAAACATATGGAGATGTAGGAAGAACATATGGAGGTGTAGGAAGAAGCTCTAGAGTGAACCACCCTTCATAGTTGTGTATACCTCAAAAACATTGACATTTTATCTAATTGAAAGAACTTCATTAATCCTAAAACACTCAACTAAGAGATTCTAAAAATTAAGTCAAAATATTTGGTGTCTATTGGAGAACTTATGTGAAAAATATTTGTAAGTCCCATGATTTTATATGGTTTTGATGAGAAGCTTGAATCATAAAACTATATTAAATTTAGAAATATAGGAGAAAAGCTCACTCATAAATGAGATTAAAGCTAAAATGAAATTGATATAAAAAAAAACATAAAAGAACTAAATGCATAAAGAAACAACATCAAGTAGACTTTTAAAATATAAGGTGAGAGAATATATTTTTTTTATCAGCAAAGGTAGGTGTAAACCTTTGAATCTAGGTTGATACAATAATATGACTGGTGAGAGCATGGATGGAAAAGAAGAAAACTAACAATAATGTACACAATAATTCCAAAAAAGTTATAACGAGCATGACTAGTGATAATATTCTTATTCAAGTTTTTTCTTTATTTTTTGTTTCTTAGGCTCATAATTTGTAAATTTTTATTTTTTTAATCTCCTTATAATCTGAATTTAACTTATATTTTTAGAAAGAATCAAATTGGATTTTAATTAGAAATTCACTCAAACCCAATGAAAATAAGTGAAGTTTGGCCAGAAAGAAGATAAAAGAGAAACATAGAAAGTGTGAACAAGGCGTGAAACACACCTAGTAAATCTTGACCATTGATATTAAATCTAGGAACTTGAACTTAAATTTAAATTTTGAAATTTTCCATGACCATTTCAACTTTTAGTCAAATGGCTATAAATAGTCATCATCTCTCTTTGTAAATCTCAATAAGAAATTCAAAGAGTTTTGGGAGCATAGTCTCTTACGAGAGTGATTATTTATGAGTCTTATCTTGATATCTTGGGATTCATGTAGTTATTCTTAGATAAAGTTATCTTGATGAATTCTCAACTTTATTATACGTCACTTCTTTTAAATTTAAATTTAAAATTCTTAGATATATTTTGAAAAAATTGAAAATTATCTCAAAAATAATATAAATAATATTAGATAAATATTTCAATAAATCAAATATCCCTTTCACGTACATATAAAATAACGGATGGGGGATGTGGAGGGTAGAAAGGTTGAGAACACGTGAGGACCCCACAGGAGGATACAGTGGTGAGATTAAGATGGCACAGTTCAAGGAGTTCGTAATATTAATACGGCGAAGCCAAAGTTATTAAAATTAACAAGAAACATGCCAACTAAACAATTCATACAGAATCAATCTTCTAATCTTCTTATGAAATTGTTAGCCTAAGTGAAACTATCTGCTTCAACCATTACAGGGACATTCTACTCACATTTCACCACTCATATAACATGGGCTTAAAAATCACCCTGTAATATTTTGTAAACTGTATATTCCTATATCTATAATCTATTTCATGCTCATCCCTCCAATTTCTCATCACTAACTTCAAATGTTAATCATCCAAATATCTTTGTCATGTACATGGGTAGTTCTGGCATATCTGTTGCTCATATTTGTCCATTGAAGAAAAGCCAGCATCATTAATATTACAATTCCTGTTTAATGAATCCGCTCCAGATGTGGTTTTCTGTTGTAGAAGTCTGATGAGGGACCAAAATACATCCATCCTTGTTACATGTTTGTTAGCCTGTTGCACAAGGAAATCAAATCACTGATTAGCTTTAGACTGTGTTTAAAAAAATATAGATACAAAATTTCTAAAAAAATTAATACTTTATCTATATTAATAGAATCAAATTGTCATCTTTTGACAGAATCAAAGTTTTCTTTAACAAGATATAGAATGGACACACTATTTATATTTATATATATAAATATATATATATATATATAAATATATATATATATATATTTAATTTTTTACCTTTGTTCTGATATAAAAGCAGATATAATTGTTCATTTTTCTTCCTCTTTCCATTTCATAATATGAAATACATTTCATAATACTTTGTGAACAAAATAAGATTGTCTTGGAGTATGCAACAACTCATTTTGTATTCTCACTAAAATATCTTCATTTAATTATTTCGTTATTTTTATTGTTCATGTTTATATTTTAAAATTCAAGACAACATTAATTATTTTCTTATCGACAATATGTTTATTTGACATTAATTTACTTATACATCTATTTAGCCTGATATAAAAATAAAATAGAGTAAAGATATAGTTTCTGTAAAATATTTGAAGTCTTAACATACCTCAACTATAAAGCGTGCCCATATTTTAGTGTCCCTAATTTCCATCTTTCCCTTCAAGACATTCAATCCAAACCCACCAATGATGTCCACTATCTCAAGGAATGAGCCCTGCTCTTCAAAAAGCATCTGCAACCAAGTACATATTTTTACCTCCATCAATTCAAAAGAACAGCATATTGTCTGTGTGAAGTGTACACATAAATACGTTATCATTTTCTTACCTCTATAAGCATTTGGCCAGGTGGGTCCATATCCTCCACTATAATTGGGCATACCATTGTTTGACCTTCCACTTCAAATGCACATGTAACACCACCACCACCACTTTTCTTGCTGTCTTTTGCCTTCTCAATGAGCTAAAGATACCAACAAAATCAATCATGATGATGATGAAGAAACAAAGAGTATAAGAATGCATAACGTTTTGTATCTTTTGCCAAGAGAGGGTAAAAGGTCTAACCAGTTACCTTAGGCTCACTGGGCTCTTGCAGCTTGTCTGCATACTTGGTGATGCTTTGTAAGAATATCATGTATCTGATGGTTCGGTCTAACAAAGAATCAATGCTACACTGCTTCATCAGCACATCATTTGTCAGTATATTACTCACTAAATAAATCATAATAATCTAGCAGGTGCAAAGATTCTTAATAAATTTTACGCAGAAACAAAAAGTTGCTTTTTTGGTATCATGAGAAAAGAGTGTCCAATCAGTATTAGAAATCCTACGTCTATAAGTCTAACTCATTTCCTACTATGATATCATAGCAGTCAACGAGTTTTGTAAAGATGAGTTAGACTTAAACTCACTTCCTACTATGAAGTCATAGCAGTCAACGAGTACTCACTTCTTAATAACAAGTGTGGTGTCTAAAGTTTTCAATACCGGGATGTGCTATTATTCTACAGAAGTGTGAATGCTTCCTAGCTTATCACAAGGACTTTTGAAGGTGCATACCTTTCCACCATTGGGAATGATCCCTCTCAACTCTCCAATGCGGTCTTGAATCTGCTGACGATCTTTTGGCCTCGGTCGAGTTGTTTCACCTGGCCTAGCCCTTTTCCTGGTGACCTTATTGTGTTCCACCACCTTTTGAGACTTCGCATGTGCTGGAACAGCTCTCCCAGTATTGCTATTTCTGTCATTTATCCACAAGCCTCCTACTCCTACCTGTGACTTTGAGAATATTTCTTTCTTGTCTACAAGATTGTTTGTCATGTCCAATTTAGGAACCAAAGCATGACTAGCAAAGTGCTTTGGATTTCTATTTCCAGGTGAAGATTCTGTCCCCTGCTTTCTATTGGTTGATGGTTGATCTCCAAAATTAGAACCATTGAAAAATTCTTCAATTCCTAACTGTGAGAATAATCTCTTTCCAGAGCCAAATGTTCCAACATTTGACTCTGAAGTGCTATCAGAGAAAGCGGTGTTAGTAGCAGCTGGTGTAAGCATAGCCACACTGCCCCACCACTCCTCAGCATGGTCACAGCTAAAATGATGTCTCGTGCTATCCAAGAGACTCTTTTCAGAACAATGCATAGCTGAGTATGTTTCTTGACCATCCATGTTGGGTGTAGTAGTTGCGATAGAACTATTATGCTCAGCTTGATATGTGACTGGAACATCATCAATACCAATCAGACCAAAAGATGGGGTATTGCATCCTTGTGACTCGTCCAATGAAGTCACTGTTCCATAAATGTTATGGTCTGAAGGAGCTAACAAATGGCAGACATCATTCATGGAGAAAAACTTTGAAAATTGTTCTGATGAATTAACTGGCTCAAGGTCCTTGGAGAGATCATGCACCATACTCAAAGTATCAGGATAATTAACTTCTGCCACATTACTAGATTGAGCAGAATGTTGGATATCCAGTGGACATCCTATGTGGTATTGAAATGGGCTTGTTAATGAGGACAATTTTGAATCCTGAACAGCTAGCTTGTTACTAGAAAATGCATTTGCCTCTTTCCAGTGCATAGACTCAACATCTTCACCCCTTATCTCAGATACCGGTTGTTGCCCCAGTGAATTCAATGATGAAATTTCACCACTCCATGTGCCAAAACTGGGGTTTCTAGAAATTATGCTGTTCATAGAATAATCAGTACTATCCCTATCCGAGAATACAGCTTGAGCTTCTTCTACTGCAGGTGCCAATTGGTCACAAAGATAAGAGAATCCATGCATCGGTGTTGTTCCTTCTTCAACAAGAATCATATCCATGGAAGGGAAGGAGTCATCAAGACGTGCATAGGAACATGAATTTCCCAATAGCATTTCAGAGTTGTCACTATGAACAGATTTGAGATTTTCATATAAATTTTCTGAAGATATGGAAGCCAACAATCCATCGAGATCAAAGTTTTCACAATCTAGATATAGATCTCTACTATTCAATACGTCAAGCAGACCCTCATCTTCTATTCCCCTCAACAACCTTTCTGTTTGTTCCACAAATTTCACTCTGTCCAAAATCTGCAACAAAGAAATTATCATAATCCATGAGCACTAACTAAGTAGTTATTGGCTATGATGGAAACAAAATCGAGAGACAACATAAGGGTTACGGGCAATTTAGAAGGCATATTACTATATAAATTAAGTGCTGAAATAGCTAAAGTGAAGTGTGCGTGCCCAACAAGGTTTAAGAAGTTACAAAATGTTATTAAATTTCATAAATTGAAACTCATCACTTTAAGTTAAAACACTTGGACAAGCACGAGGAGTGCAAAACTATAATGCAACTCAAATCCATATGAACAAGAAAATTAGACTATACATAAAGAGCAGACTTAAGATTCTTGTTGCATTAATCATAGCTTATGCATTAATCATAGCTTATTCATGAACCAAGTGAGCACCGCACAGGCTCAAACCTATCATGATAAACAGGCATATATTTCAGGCATTTCAATGATACTAACCTTCTTTTTGGATCCAAATTGTACCAGCCCCCATGGTTTAACAGATATCACCACAACTGTCTGCATATAATAGTTGGTCAATGCACACTGATCAGGACTTTGAAGAAGAACACTATAGAGAATTAAGTATATTTATATGTGATATTTAACCAAAGAAATTATGGGAAAACACGGAGGTTCCTTTCTTGGAGTTTGATGGTACCTTTATCCCGGACAAGAACTGTGGATTCAAACCATAATCATCCTGCAGAAAGAAAGCAAATTTTCTATGGGCAAAACTTACAAAAGAGAGAAGATGAGATGCTGAAAATGGTAATTAACAGTAACAAAAAAAGTACCTCACACATTTGACCATCTGAGTCCACCCATGTGTGCTGGCCAGTTAAAGCAGCTTGGCCAACAATTCTGCATATGACATAACGACAAAATCACCCCTTTGTCTTTCCTTGTTACATTTTATATGCTTTTAAGTTTTACATCAAATGAATATCTGTGTTGATGACCCAGTTGGCCAAAATTTAAATTTGGTGAAAAAAAAAACGTTTTTTTTCAAAAACTAGAGACTGAAAATAGAAAACCAAGAACTATTCCATAGGTTAATAACAATATTGAGTGTACCCTTCACCCATCCAATGGACATGTGGAACTGTGTTGACAATCTCTTCTCCCAACTGATCTTCACAATATACATCTTCCACTCTCAGCATCCTGGAGGTAATTCATCATTCTCATCTTAAAAACTAAAAATAATATACAAATAACAGAATAAAAAAAAGATGGTTCATAAAATTAAAATAGAACATAAAAGAAAAAAAAATGGCTTACAAGGTATTTTGAGGATGAATGCGCCACAAAATGACGTAGGAGCAGCCATCCACAGCACAAAGCATCTTGAGCTTATTCCTTAGACTTGTTACAACACGAAGAGACTCAACCATTGCCATGTTATTTGCCACTAACCAAAGTGTTACCAACAATAAATCTTTGAAATTGAATCAATGATGATGACAGATTTGTGAGTTGAGCCACTATGCTAATACTAACACAACAAGCTTTCTAGTGTCAACAACAACAACAGAGTTACTAAGGAAAGAAAGAAGACAACAGAGTTACTAAGGAAAGAAAGAAGACAACAGATCAAAGTGTTGTCTTGTTGTTGGGTTTGGTTTCTTTCACTTTTCACTTCATTCATTTGTTTTGGCATATTTATTTGTCTTTTGAGAAGTACGGCATTCTCACCTTGCCTTTTTTTTTTCTTGTTCCCGATATCAAATATTCGCATTCATATACAATTATTAAAACAAGATTCTTTGTTCTTCGTATCAGCATTAATTGGGTTAAGGTCCATAATTCAATAGTAATTTGAGAATCATTGTGGTTGTTTCATCTGGCAATACGCATTTAGTATTATAAAGTTAGCCTAGGGAGAGGATCTTCACGGAAAGATTACTTGTTATAGTGTTGTTATAGCTAAAATGAGAAACTTATTTTTAGCCTTCAAAATCAAATCCTCATAGGGTGGTCTAACTTAAAAGCTCAAATGATTATTTCTGTGTCTTCTAGGATAATGGATAAAGTAGTAGATGATGATGGAATTTGGTCTCTAAGTTAGCTTTGTGAGGTAAAATAGTGTATCTTTGGTTTGGTTGAACTTTGTACATTTTTAAATATTAATGTTACAATGGAGTTTGTTTGGATCTCTAAAGGTTTGATCTCATGCATCTCTCAATTATTGAATACATAGTCCACCATATGCCTAATGTGTGAAGAGGTATGGAAAAGACTATATGAGAAATGTAAACAAAATAATTAGCAATGTAAGTTTAAACATAATTAAGAGGACTCAAAGAGAATCATTCTTCACCATGTATGATCAATTGTTACAAAATTATCTAACTTAATAGAGAGATTTGGATTGTAAATGTGGAGTTAAAGATAGTCTGGGGCAAAAAAAAAAAGAAATTGGTTTGCAACAAAAGAAAAATCATTACCTTCATTATTAGTTTATCCAGTAAAATATATTATTAATTACACTTATAGCATTTTTATTACCAATGACATTTTAATACAATCTTTTAATTTTTTTCGTCTCTCATTCTTCAAAATATATATATATATATATATATATATATATATATATATATATATATATATATATATATATATATATATATATTAAAAAAAGAGTGCAACTAAGAAAATGGATAAATTTGAGAAAAAAAAATTCTTTAAAAACCTTTGCTCTTTAAAAATTAATTCTCTTAAAACAATTTGATATAATAATTTTTTTTTATATTGTGAATATAAAGAATATGAAAAAATATAACTTTTATATATTAAAAATATATCTCGTATAAATATTTACAAATATATATAATAAAAAATATCAATCTCAAAGAATATGAAAAAATTTAATTTTTATATATTAAACATATATATCGTACAAATATTTATAAATATATAAAATAAAAATATTAATCTGAACAAAATAAATGATAAGAAAGAAGATTTTAAAACAAGGACTTTTATATTTATTTGTTACTCAAATAACTTTAGTTCCAGGTCTCATTAATCGAACAATTAATTTACAAACAATTCTTCAATGTAGAAATAAAACCTAGTATCGTTTTTAAAGTTAAAGATAACGAAGATAAACCTCTAAGTCACGAGCATCTTTCAATATAAATGTAGATGTAAATAAATTTATTTATTTATTTTGGAGTCGTTTTCATTATAATATGTTGTAATACTAATTATAGCCAAAGGGCTTGTTATATGTAAGAATATATATATATATATATATATATATATATATATATATATATATATATATATATATATATATATATATATATATATTGTTTTACTCTTATCTTTCATTCACCTTAGGTAGTGATAAATTCTTTAAAAAAGCAAATTATAACCAAACTAAGAAGATTTAGTCATTTTTTTACTTAAATATTTTTTAATCTCTAATAAATTATTGAATTGGTTTTACCCTTTAATATTTTTTCCATAATATATTTTTTATTTTGTTTCTTATCCAAAAGCTGTTTAGTTACTGTTTCGAGTAGTAAAATAGTGTTTTAGATATAGTTTGAGAGATAAAAAAAAAGTAAAACAGAAGTTTTATTAGGGATTAAAAAAGTCTCTTAACCTTTTTTTTTTATAGTGCGGATAGTTTAACATTATTACTATATCATTGAAGCCTCAAATCGAAAACATTTAAAAAGAAAATATATTGTCAAATTATCTAAGATTAGTATTAAGAAAAATAAGAAATTTGGTTGGTTAAGGAGATGGAGTATAATTTGATTCTGGTATAAAAAGTAAGTTGTACATTGATTAGAAATGATAAAGTTGGATCATATAAAGAGAAAATATTCACAAACTTATACCTTAAAATTTTTCTTTTGTGAATCTGACACACGTCTCATTCTTGTTTGAATCTCCTTGATATTTTGATTCTCGATCTTTCCAACAAGTGGTATCCGTTATATGAACGGTGGTAAAATAAGGATTGTTACTGTTAAAAAATATTTCTGCTATGCTTGAGTGAGTGTGTATCAATGTGAAAGGATTCAGAACTTGAGGAGGAGATTGAAAATGTGAGTCTAAATCTCACCTTAAATAAAAATGTGAAAATTAAACATATAAAAAAGAAAAAAGACCTAATTTTAAATTAAAAATAATATTAATCTCGGATTTCACTTTATTTTCATTTTTATTAAATCTCTCGAATTCCCAACACATAACCCATTCATCATCATCTCCCATTTGGCATCTCTCAATTTCTCAAAACCCAATTCCTAAAAATCTTCAATCTTCAAACCCTTTTATGCATGATGGTGGAGGTGGAAAAAAATAAAAGAGGCAATTTTTTAACAATTACTGTGATTAATTCTACTATATTTTAGTAACTTAGTTCAATGTAATAACTAATTTTAAACATTTGAGACGGCTTTTAGTCCCTACCATAAATAAAGTAAAATATTTTTAAATAAAAAATTAACGATTGGTCTAAAATTGTCAAAATGATCATTTAACGCCACTTATGAGCAGAAATAACATGAAAACATCAACGTCCACAAATGAAAAAGTGTGTTGCCAAAGGTACCCTTCGCACCATAATTGATTCTACAAATTACATGTATTAAAAAATTCTGTGTAAACCTAAAACGATTGTCCAATAACTATAATGGATTATTTAATGAAAATAATCAATTAAATTTTACTTAACGGATTTTGAAGCATAAATGTCAGATTATAAAAAATATATATCATAATTGATTACATGTTGTCATAATTAGTTGAATAAGATTATCTTTAATCAATTATAATTACTGGTAATTTAAAAATTATTTTGCAATACGTACGTCTTCTTAGTTTAATAGTTTTATTTAAAATTTTGTTTTTTAATTTTATTTTATTTTTCAATCAAATAACATTCCAAACAAATTTCTACTCTTATTTTATTTCTCGCCTATTTTTCTTTTTTTTTTTTCCTTTC
>Ga0209700_108043_pt1 | contig 14030 bp, 14 predicted proteins | sample SiratroredBW_FD_187528 | JGI IMG/M metagenome (GOLD analysis project Ga0209700, IMG submission 187528) | Root nodule microbial communities of legume samples collected from California, USA - Siratro red BW (SPAdes) (version 2) | ecosystem: Host-associated > Plants > Roots > Nodule | place: USA... | reverse complement strand
ACCTGCAAAACGAGACAAAATATCAGCAGCAACGTTTTTTATACCTTTTATATGTTCAAAAGTTGCTTTTATACCATTATGATAGACCAGTTCTTTGAAGAGTATCCATCTTTTGTGAGGTTTTTTGACGAGTGAAAGAGAGAAAGAGAAATCATCCTTTTTAATATTGAAGATTTGAACTTAAAACTTATAAATAAATGTGAATTAGTTATAATATCATGATTTTCAAACATCATTATCATAATAATTTACTCTAACCGTACCCACATATATATAACTATAAAATATAATTTTTACATGTTAACCATGTTTTTGGAATTGTCTTAGTAACTCATCAATTATCTAAATAACTTTTTTTATAATTGAAATCAATTTAAGTAATTTCATCTTTCTTGAATAATTAGAACTTTAGAAAAGAGAGACTTGATTTAATTTTTATTTTTATTTTTTTATCTAAATAATATATTTTGCCATAAAGCAATTTTTATTTTTTTACAAGAATAATTATTCCTTTCTAATTTTTCTTAATCTAAACACGCTGTTAAACTCAATCTTTCAAAGTTAAAATTAATTTTAAATAACTTAAAAGTCAGTTCAAAAATCGATTTTGTAATAAATTATAGACAATTACATCCCTATGGACAACATCAGATCCACACAACAATTAGAGAACTAAAATTAAGTAAATTTCTAAACATGTTAAAGATATTCATTGTCAGACTTTTAATCAAGAACGAAATTTAAATTAATTAAAATTTTTTAGATATTAAAAATTTGGATTAATAATATATGAATTAAAAAATAAATTTAAGTCACAATAATATTCGAAAAAAATGTCACTTGTTCATTAGGTCAAATGATATAAATAATATTTATAACATGTTGCCTGGTTTTTCAGGTCACTTGTTCATTAGGTCACTAATCAGTTGGTCGCTGGTCACTTGGTCAGTTGGTCATCTAGTGACCTGGTCACTAGATCACCGAGTCAAAGTGACAAGGTGACCAATATGTGACCAACTGATTCGGTCATCCTGTGACCAAGTGACCTATTAACTAGGTAACCTAGTGACCAAGTGACTTGTAAACCAGGTAATATGCTAACCATATAACTAGGTGACTAGATAACCTATTGACCAGGTGACTCGTTTACAAGGTGACCCGATCACCTGGTCAGCAAGTCAGCTGAACACCTAGTAACCTAGTCACCAAGTCAATAGGTGACTGGTGACCTGATGAACAAGTGACATGTAAATTAGGTGACTAGGTGGCTTGGTGACAAGGTGATGTAGTGACTGTAAACTAGGTGACTGGTCACCAGGTTATGTCGTCACATGGTCACCTTGTAACTTATTATTTTATATTTTATGTTAGATGAAATATTTTTGAGTCAGTGTAGAGAATACAATTTTTTTTTTTTTGCGAAATTTGAACTAGATTTTTCCAATTAATCTTATACGATTTTTTAAGTATAGTGATTTGTTTTATTATTTATATCAATGTTTTTCTTTTCAATACTTTATTATTATTATTTTTCTAATGCTCACTAGAAAAAAATTTCATTGAAATGGTGTGAAGTCCTTAGTTTCTACAAAGATGTCATCGAGGCTTTGATATGGGAAATAGCCAGTAGTGGCAATGTGCTTTATATCACACCTTCCAATCTCAATTCAAAATGAATGGCTACATCTTTAAGGGCATATTCTCACCTCTAATTTTTTTTATGGGAATATAACTGTTTTCATGGTGTTTAGCAGATGGAAAATTTAGCAGAATCGCATTCCAAACATAGACTCATAGCTCTCCAACATTGACTAACCTCTTGTCTCTATTTTTCCTCTTTGTTTAAGTAGCAAAATGCATTTTGGTTGGTGACCTGCTGACTTGTTGACCAAGTTACATACTGACTTATTGATTAGGTGACATGCCACCAGGTTGGACTTTCGCGTTTTAAATTGACAGGCCATCAGGTTGTCCCTTTGCTTTCCAAATTGATAGGCCATTAGGTAATCCCTTTGCGCTTTAAATTAACGAGCCATCAGGATATGCTTTTGTGTTTCGAATTGACACGTCGTCATGTCAGCTGGTCACCTAGTCACCAAGCCAGCTGGTGAGCAGGTCACCAGGTCACCTGACTCTAGCTAGTCTCCTAGTCACGAGGTTATCGGGTCAGTCGGTCACGGGGACACTTGATTACCAAGTCATCAGGTCAATTGGTCCACAGGTCACCAGGTTAGCATATCATCAGGTCAATAGATCACCTGGTCACCAAGACACCTAGTCACTAGCTCACCAGGTCATTTGGTCACCTGATCAACAGGTCACCAGGATGGCATGTCAATTCGGATTAGAAGACATTCCTTCGAGCCATGTCAATTCGGAATGCAAAGGCATGCCCTCGAGGCATGTCAATTTAGAATGTAAAGGCATGCCCTCAAGACATCTCAATTCAGAACACAAATGCATGCCCTCGAAAATGTCAATTTGAAACGCAAAGGCATATCCTCAAGATATGTCAATTCTGAATGCAAAGGCATGCCTCCTCAGTCTTCGATGTGTTTCAATTCGGAACCCAAATGTCATGCCCCCTCGATCTTCGAGACATGTCAATTTGGATCTCAAAAGGCATGCCTCCTTTATCTTCGAGGCATGTCAATTCGGAACTCAAAGGCATGCCTCCTCGGTCTTCGAGACATGTCAGTTCGAAACACAAAGGCATGCCTTCCCGATCTTCGAGACATGTTAATTCGGAGCTCAAAGTCATGCCTCCTCGATCTTCGAGACATGTCAATTCGAAACTCAAAGGCATGTCTCTTCAATCTTTGAGGCATGTCAATTCGAAACTCAAAAGCATGCCTCCTCGATCTTTGGAACATGTCAATTCAAAACTAAAAGGCATGCTTCCTTATATCGTAAAAGGAAGCCTCCTCGGTACTTTGAGGCAAATGAAACCTCCTCAAAACTTCGACGTGAATAAAGCCTCATCAGAACTTTGAGGCAAATAAAGCCTCCTTGAAACTCTGAGGCACATGACGTCTCATTGAAATAATGTAGCAGACGAGAGTTCATCACAACATCAAGCCAAACAAACCACATCAGAAGAGCAAGCTGAATACTAGATCGATGGGGTGTTGGCACAATATCAATGTAAACATCTTAGTCATCAAGAAATGACATATTTGGTCACGACTAGGTTAGATTTTTTCACAATAATAATATTTTAAATTTCTCACTATGACATCCATTTTTTGTGAAAGTTGCCAGCGGCTCCTTGAACCTTTTTGTCTATTCAACTTGAGGTTGGAGGCCTTGTGTCCCTTCCTCGGCCTACGAGGTGTTTAGTAAGAAAAAGAGTTCAAGCAATAGCCTTTTATTATAAGATGAACCAAGTAGTACGAACCTACTCATCCTCTATCTAATGTTAATTATATTGTTTAGAAATAAGAGACCCAACGATTTCACTAGTAAAAAAAAATAATAATTTGTTAAGATTATTAAAATCAACCTCATACCTATGAAGTGCATGATAACTAACATTTGAATGTTTCATTAGACATTCATCTATTAAGCAACGATCAATTAATATTTAGTACTTGAATATAGTTCTTTGAAGAGACAAAGAGACCATAAATAAGATATGTTATAGGAAAGGAAAAACAACTTTTATTTAGACTGAACTAGAGTGATAAAAAATAACTTTAATGACCAGAATAATACTATTTTTAATAAACTCTCAAAAACACATTTAGAATGCATATACTAAATATAAGTAATACTAACTATGTTACAACAATTTTGAAGTCAAAATACATAAATGGAGAGTATAAACATCCGTTTAACATCTTTAGTCACTTAATAAGTTTTTTAAAATTATTCCCCAACTGAATGTAATAGTGTGAATAAAAATGCAAAGTTCATCCATATAGAAAAATCATTAAATAAGCATTTTTGTATGAAAACCTATATTGATACAGTTTCTAAATCATATCAACCTGAACTCATACACCAAGCACCATCATGTATCTATCATGGTTCTAAATTAAACTCAACATTGTAATTAAGCTGAAATGTACAAGGTTCTTTTGACTTTGTGGTTGCAACCATCAACTCTATTCATCTCTTATTTCTTACAATGGTCATGACAAAATTACAGATACAGTTTTGAACCGTGTTCCCTACTTTATCATCAATCTAAAAATGGATATACAATATTAAGAAAATGGATATACAATCACATAATGCAATAGGTTGAGACAGATAAGAAAAAAAATATTTTGACAGTTGGAGAGATAGTATATGAAATACACATAAAAAAAACAAAAGAAACCGAAAAAAAATTATACAATGCATAAAATCGTAAAAGAGAGGAATATTTTCTCTAAATTGTATTTTCAAATTTATAATTAATATCATATGAGAAAATAATAGTATCTGAATAATAGCAAATAAAATTATATACATATATATATATATATTTCTAAATTTTATTTTATTCAATTTAAAAAAAAATGGTTATTAGTAACTTAAACTAATCTCATTTCATAAAAAATGCGCTGCATTTATATTTGACAATTTCTATCTGTTCAATTTTCTACAAAATAATCATCTCATATCCAATACTATACATTTTTTCGAATATTATTGTGACTTAAATTTATTTTTTAATTCATATATTATTAATCCAAATTTTTAATATCTAAAAAATTTTAATTAATTTAAATTTCGTTCTTGATTAAAAGTCTGACAATGAATATCTTTAACATGTTTAGAAATTTACTTAATTTTTGTTCTCTATTTGTTGTGTGGATCCGATGTTGTCCATAGGGATGTAATTGTCTATAATTTATTACAAAATCGATTTTTAGACTGACGTTAAGTTATTTAAAATTAATTTTAACTTTGAAAGATTGTGTTTCACAATGTGTTTAGATTAAAAAAAAATTGGAATGGAATAATTATTCTTGTAAAGAAATTTAAATTGCTTTATGACAAAATATATTATTTAGATAAAAAAATTTAAAATAAAAATAAAAATTTTTATGATTTTATGAAAGTAAATTGATTATTTAATTTTAAGTTTTATCTGAAATTAATTTGAAAATTTCCATACTTTTAGAATCACGGAATTTTTTTTGTAATTCAATGTTTATCGGAGTATCACTGATTGCACTTACATTCAGATAATTTTTGTGAGAGTTTAACTACTTTTTATTTGCGTGAATCAAGAATTTTCTGTTGATTTTGAAAAGAGTTATGTTTAAAAATTGTTAGAATTATTTTTTGTTGATTAGGTCACTGTTATTTTATATTTAATATTAGTTAAATTTTTTTAAGTTTTCCAACACCCAATTTTATTCAAGTAAAAAATAAAAAAAAATTTTATTGGTGATCACATTTCATGTGAATTCATAAAAAATTAATTAAAATTAAAAAATTAGAAGTAAAAATTAAGAATAATAAAAATAAAGAAAATAAATATAATAATAATAATAATAAAAATAAAATTTGAAATAAAAGAAAAAAAAATAATAAGAAAATGTGAAAAGAAAAGAAGAAATAATAATATAAAAGAAAGAGAAAAAGGGGTTTAATGTTGATAATAAGAGCTAAGTGGCTGGATGTAGTTGGTGCATTGGTGTGATAGTATTGGTTCGTTTGCTTACGTTGCTTAAAAAGGTTGTTAGAAAGTTGGATTGAGGGGAAATACAAAAAGGAAGGGGGTGATTCTGGGAAAAAGGGAGGGAAAGAGATACGCATAAGAGAGATTGAGCAAGAACTAATCCCAATTTTCTTTTGCCCAGTAGAGATTGAGCAAGAACTAATCCCAATTTTCTTTTGCCCAGTATGCGGGGGACTCACATTTAATTTTGCGGTTCCAGATCATCGGTAACTATTCATCCTCCTTCGGTTCTGAGTATGTTTCTCTCACGCCCTATTTATTTCCGTTCCTTTTTGTTTCCAATCGTAATAATCCAACCAACTTTTGCATAATGTTTTTTTTTAATTTCCTCATAAGTGAATTGAATGGAGGTATTAATGGCAACAGAATTGAATGGGATCTCTGTAAAGAAGTTCTTGCTTCATTCTTATTTTTCCTTTTTTAACTTCTTCTTTCTTATTTTTTATTTCTTATTTTTTTTTCTTGCTTCTTGCTTTTTCTTTCTAAATCATATATATATATATATATATATATATATATATCAACACTCAATTGTCTAGGCAGATAAATTATTTCATATTATAAAACAATATAAAAATTAAAATAAAAAAGGTGTGTTAGCTAGTTTCATTGTATTATTGTCATTTAAATAATGAAAAAGGAGAGACTTTGGTTCCATTATATTCAATAAATAATTAAAAATCAAATTTTTCCATTAAGAGAAAACTAAAAATATGGTAATTAAAAGATAACAATTAAAAAATAATAATAATTAATTAAAAAACGAAAAATGATAAATAACAAATAAATAAATATTAAATAATTAATGATTAAATAATAAAAGCAAAATAAAAATAAATTAAAAAAAGGAGAATAATAAAATAAAAAAAACAAGAAAAGAAAACTGCTTTGAAACTGCTTATTTAATTTTGCACGTTCAAGATAACAAATAAATAATAAAAAAAAAAGAATGAATCAATGGCAGTAGACTCCCATGTTCTCACTCCTTAACTCTACGTATCATTTTTTTTAAAATATAATAAATAAATATTTGTAAAAAATAATTGTTAAACTGCTCAGGTAACAACCCATGTTCTCCGCTTAAATAAAAATAAATTAATAATAAAAAATAGATTTTTTCCGTTGAAAAATGTTTTAAGTCTCATTATTGGGTAGATTCATTTTAATATTAATTTTAAAAAATTTAAAAATGACAAATGTGAATGAGTCAAAGAGCAGTAACCTCTCTTAACCTCTCTTAACCTCTCTGAACTGAATTACTAGTTTTTTTTAAAAAAATATATCAATTAAAATATTAAGAAAAATAAAAAATATATGGGTCAAGAATAAAAAAGGAAAGGCACGGATCATTTTGGGGGACACGTACGGGATCATTGGAGTCAGAGGAGGTACATTGAGAAAAGGAAGGAGACTGAAAAAGAGAAAGAAGAAAATAGGAAGGAAATACTAGCTTCAGGTATGCTTTATTATCGCTCATTTTGTGTTTCAATATACGTTCATTCATTATCGCTCATTTTGTGTTTCAATATACGTTCATTCATTGCATAAAAAATGTACACATAATCCAACCATGTATCCATAATCCAACCCCGGAGCCCAATCTTCCAAAAAAAAACCAGTATAACTCTCGAAACCTACAATCCCTTCCTCTTCCCACAACAGCATGCCTTCACCCTCACTCCTTCCGTTTTCGCAAAGCCAGTCCAAACCAAAACCGCCACGATTCTGAACCAATTCGCCTCGCTCTTCTTCATGCTCCACACGTACGAGTCCGCATCCAACATGTACCGAATTACCTCATACTCTAATTCTGCCAAATTCAGTTTGAGCCTCAAAAAACCTATCTCCTTTTTCTCTATCTCCATCTTCTCTTTAATCATTTCACCGTTCAACGTTGATCTACCATCGCCGTCGTCGTTATCATCGACATCAACATTATCATCTCCGAAACCTTAGGGCTATTGTCTCGTAAAGATGTCTCCTGCATCCCGATCTAAGTCTAAAGACAAAAAGGCTAGCAAGGAAACCCAGAAAGTTGCTGCAAAGCCTACAGGATTTTGTATTGCCGTGGATGGTGTTCCAGCTAGTATATATAACCCCTTGATGAGACAGATGAGCATCCTGTCAACTCTGTGGTTGCTGGTGCTAAGTATGATGTTGTTTCAAACAATGGTAGTTGCTCTGTCCAACGTACATAAAGAGAAAAGTTCTAAGGGCCTCGTTCAATCAGAATCAGTACCAGGAGCTGACAATGACAAGCAAGAGAAAATCCGCCAGAAAAACGAGAGGAAACATCAACGGCAGGAAGACAGGCGAGCACAAGAACTGCATGAGCGGTGTATTGGTCATCTTATGTCAAGGAAACTTGAGACATTTTCCCAGCAGCTTATTGTTATGGGATTTTCTTATGAAAGAGCAACCATGGCACTAATATCGAACGAAGGTAGGGTAGAGGAATCAGTAGAGTGGCTGTTTTAAGGTTATCCGGCCAAGATAGTCTGCAGAGACGGGGAAAAAGAAGTTAAAACTGGTGAGGGTTTGTTGGCTCTCAAATCGAACCGATTCCATGGCGGGAGGGCAATTCACAGGCATTGTGCAGTGGTTCAACAATGGCTAGGGCTTTGGCTTCATCAAGCCCGACGACAGCGGCCAAGATCTCTTCATCCACCAGTCCTCACGACAGCCACCGCACTCTCCTCGAAGGCGATCACGTCGAGCTAGCTATTGCCACTAGTGACAACGTCAAAACCAGGGCTGTCGACGTCACTGGCATCGACGGAGCTCCGCCCTTCGATTGTTGCTGCCTCACGCCTCCAAAAGCGTCATCACCATCACCACCTAGTAGTGCCACTGCAATTCAAACAACCACCAATCCTCTTCAACTATGACTTTGCCTTGCCACCATGCCCCTGAACACGTGAACGTGCCACCATGTTCCCCTTCTATGTGACCTCGCCCTCACTACCCCTTTCTCGCCAAGTACTTTCATAGAAAATCTCACGCAAACACCAGCAACCATCTTAACCCTCCAAACCACCACGCCCTTCAACCCTAACCACTATGTTTCCCTATGCTGCCTCGTTCTCCCATTGCACCTCCAAAGTCACGTTCCTACACCATGGAACATGCACCAACCCCCAACCTCCTTATACCCTGCTTTACTTCAATCAAATGCCTTAGAATCTCTCCCTCATCACCTCCAAACCACCAATCTACCACAACCATGACCCTGCCATACTAAAATAGCCCCAACAGCAGTTTCTGGCACTACTCTTGTCGCCAGTAGTGCCTCTTTCTCACCTGTACCCATGCCACCATATCTCACCATTCTCCTCGTCATCTTTCCAGCACCCTCTTCCCCACGTCATCCTCTTCCTAAGCCGCTACCGGCATAGCCATAGCCGTGAGGCATCTCTCACACCTCCAGGCTCTTCCAACAGTGGTTCTGCTATATCACCGCTACCTAACGGCACTCTCTGGCGCCATTTTCACCGTCGACGGTGCTCCATTTTCCTCGTCATCTTTCCAATAGCCCTCACGAGACGCCAAGACCTCCCATGCACCTCCGTTAAGCACCCCGACCCCCCTGCGCTACCACCTTTACCACCTTCGACCTTCTCGCCACCTTCTAACCACCAGCCACCACACCCTCGTCAGCACCGTAGCCTCACGCCGCTGCCCATTGATGCCAGAACCACCAATCGGCACCTTCAACCTTTGCTGTGCGGCCATGCATGGCCTCGTTGGGTGAGGGAGCGTGGAAAGAGAAGCCAAAAATGAGAGTTACGTTACAAAGTGGGTCCCACGCGTTTCTGGACCCACTAAACTCATTTCAGTACCACCCTATATTATGCTTGCACCTCCCTCAACCCTCCTAAATTCCTAAAATGTCCTTATACTAGCTGGTTTGGGTATTTCCTGCACCTCCATTTATTAAGTTCTGCACCCACGTTTTTCCCAGTTCCTGAAATGCCCCTGGTTGCTGGTTGGGTTTCTGACTAGTGGAGTTGTTCTTTGCACCCCACTGATTTGAGTCTGCACCTGTGCTGCAACTCAATTACCAAACTGCCCTTAGCGTAAGAGGGTTTCTAGTCAGGAGTTTGCTTTCGGCACCCCCATCTTTTGCGCCAGTACCCCCAACTCCTCGCAAATCTCAAAAATACCCTTCTGATTAGTGGAACTACTTTCTACACCTCCCTTAATTAGGATTCACACCCTATATTTTTTCAAAATTCCGAAATTATCCCTTACAAATACCCAAGCAAAGAAGTACGTAACCCTGATTCTCTATCCTTATAGAGATACGTAAGAGCGAGGTCAAATCCTTGTCGGGCTCCCCTTTAAACTAAAAAAATGTTTTGTTTTGTATTTATTTGCATTATATTCTTTTGGAAAGGATAAATATTTTAAAAAAAACCACACTCTTTTATTTTACTTATTTAGTTAAAGGTACCGCCTTAGGGCGGGCGTTGCGGGGGTGCTGGTGTCTTTCCCACACGTAACCGACTCCCGGGCCCTGAATCTGGTTTTGTGAACTTGCCTTATCTAATTTTTGGTTTTCCATAGTTTTTCCTTTAATAAATTATGGTGGCGACTCCATTATTTTAAAAAAAAAAAGAAATTAAATTTTTGATGGCCCCGTCGTGATCCCGGTTGCGACAGATGGCGACTCCACTGGGGACTTTTTTAGAGAGTCAGGCCAATTTAATTAAATAAGTAAAATTTGTGTGGTTTTTCTAATGTTTATTTTTCCCTGTTTATTATATTTATTTTAAAATAATATTTGTTATTATTTTTATTTTTGTATATATTTGTTTATAATTTTAGGATTGTTAAATATATTTGTATGTTATATATGCTTGTACGTTGTTGGAATATTGAACCCTAGGATAGAAGACATGTCAGATATATCTGCCTGGGAATTTTCTGATTGTTTTGCAAGTGGGGGTTGGGTATGTATTATTCTCCCTTCACACACACACCTTTTGCATATCATCAGTGGTGCCCTATACCCGGGTCTGTGAAGCTTTAGAAATAGAGGAGTTGTGTAGCAAAACTGGGCGGATGTACTTCTTAACCCAGGTGTGCGAAAACTCCAGCTAGAGTCTGTTCCCTTTATTCTTATGTCCATAAATATTGTCATTACTGACTGATATGGATGTGTGGTAAAGGGGGCCATAGCTCTAGTGGCCTTTATTAGGAAATTAGGATAAGCCACCCTTTTGTGAGTACATTTATATGCTTAGAACTTTAACCTCACTAGGGCAAACCCTAATTAGGACACTAAGGGAGACTTTTTGCGGCTTAACTATCCACTACGACAAGCGTTAAGATAAAAAAATATATAATATGTATTTCTTACATGCATTTAGGCATCTTCATGCACATTCTCAAAAAAACATTTATACATATAATTGCATTTATGCATTTCCTCCAATTTTACGTCTTTATTGGCATAAAAAAAAAAGAGGTTTATTAATATATGCATTCTCATTCAAAAAATAAAAGAAAAATTCATTGATTGCATTCTCATACTCTCATAAAAAAAAAAGATTCATGCATGCGTTTTCATATATATACTAGTTTTCGTATAGTTAAAAATATACACACGTATATTTGACATGTTTTTAGTTTGACATTATATTTATTATCTTATTATTTTGACATTATATTTATTATCTTATTTTTGAAAAAAATTTTATTTTTTTGGTTTTTCAGTCGAACTATAACCTTTGAGCATACGCAATGGAGTTTAATATGGAACCTGAGAGGACTCGTGAGACGGGAAACACGAAAAAGAAAACGAGAGTCAAGGTCTTGGAGAATGATTTGGCTGATCTCAGAGAGCTAGGGCAAAAGCTAGGGGCAGTACAAAGAACCATTTTTAAGAATAGATATGGAAACTTATTGGAATTGTTGGAAGTACACGTACAAGTACATGTCATTACCGCTTTGGTCCAGTATTACGACCATCCATTGAGGTGTTTTACCTTCTGCGATTTCCAGTTGGTGCCAACTTTTGAAGAATATGCCCAAATATTGGGTATGCCAATAGATAAGGTGATACCTTATCAACATTTGGATCAACACATCTCCATGTCTACTCTCGCAGCAATTATGAGGTTACCTACGAGAGATTTAGAAGACAGTTTTATCTGTGAAGACCGGAAAGGATTTTCTTTGAGTTTTTTGGCGGACTATTTGCACCAGTTAGGCGAAGAAAAGGAATGGGAGGTCTTCATGGACGTTTTTGCTTTGGCTCTGTTTGGGATTATGTTATTCCCCAAAACTGAACTTTTTGTGGATAATGCTGCAATTAGTGTTTATATTGCTTATAGGACCCGGTGCGAAAGCCCAGTCACTGCAATTTTAGCTGATACATATTTAGCCCTTAACTCATGCAATCAAAAAAGGAAGACTAGGATGACGTGTTGCTTGCCTACTTTGTTTATTTGGCTAGCGTCGCACTTTAAGAAAAGGGTGTTTGGAATCAAATGCCCTGTAGAATCTGTCAAGCAGCAAAGGCTAGAAGTAAAAAGCAAAGATGAATGGTCTCAGTATATGGCGAGCTTGACCCAAGAAAAAAATTGAGTGGCAACTGGCGTGGCAGCAACGATCCCAATTGGTATACCAATGTGCCAAGTTCCTCAATGTGCCGCTCATAGGGACTAAGGGTTGTATTAACTACAATCCAGTATTGGCTCAAAGGCAGTTTGAATATCCGATTAGGGGGGCTCCTACCTCGCATGTTGTAGAACCTCTTTTATTTCTATATAAAGATGGTTCAGTTGACGAGATAGTACCCAGGATTCGTAGAGCTTGGGAAAAGAAGGTCATCATGGGTAAAGACACTAGACCATATGCCATGAATACAGATATGCCATATCAGTATTGGTTGGAGGATCGGGTTGAAACTGTTAAATTACCTTTCAAATTGAATTCCCTTACTTTCTTAGAAGAGGAAGAGGAGACTTTGTCAGGAAAGGAGTCGGAGGAAGAAGAAGAGTCAGGAAAAATTAGACAGTTGAAAAGGGAGATTGAAGAGTTGAAAGGCGAGAACGTAATGATTACGAAGAAACTGAAGCAAGGGGAAAAACACACTCAAAGAATCCAGCGAGACTTGGAGGATGCGAATGCTGAGTTATTAAAACGGAATTATGAAATAGATGAAGCGTTCTCTATAGTGAGTAAGTGGATAGCTATGTATGATGAGTCTAGAAGAGAAAATAAGGAAGTGTTGGACAAATTTCATGATCTCCAAGGACGCATTAATGACATGGAGCGCTCGGTTGAAGAATGGGAGAACAAGGCAAATAAGGAATGTGAACTGCGACTAGAGGAAGAGATGAACTACACGACTAAAATTATTCAATTGGAGGAATTACTAGAGGAGCGTGAGCAAACCCTCGGGTATTGGAAGACTCGTTTCTCTCAATTGGCCTCATTGGCTAATGGGGCAATTGAAGATGTTCCTAGAATGTTGAAGGAGGCTAGCGTATCTTTGATGTTCCGTCCCGTACCAAAGGAGGTAGAAAGCTTTGTAGAACATTGCAAGGGATTGGTGGGATTGATGAAGAAAATGGTTGCTTGTAATAGGATTTAGTTAGCTTGTTTCTTGTTTTTATTTTCCTTTTCTACAATACAATGTAATAAAGTTGTCCTTTGACAACATTTAGTTTAGTTAGTTTGTTTTTCCCTTTCCTGTTTTGAATGTAATAAGGCTGTCAGTTGGCGGCCCCGTTTCCCATTAATGAATGAAGTTCAGTTTCCTATTAGTTCTTTATGCGTATGCTACAATTCTTATAGTTCACGTTTTTGTACCTGTCGCAACCGGGGTCACGACGGGGACGGCGAAAAAATGTTTTAAATTTCATAGAGTCGCCACTACAGTTTATTATGGAAAACTACAGAAAAACCAAAAATCTGATCTTCGAACCAAACTAAAGCCCGGGAGTCGGTTACGTGTAAGGAAGGTGTTAGCACCTTACAACGCCCGTCATAGGACGGTACCTTTAATTGAATGAGTAAGAATAAAACATTTTTCTAAATATTTATATTTTCCCAAAAAATGCATAAACAAAAATAAATAACAAAGAAAATATTTTTTAGTTTTTTGGGCCCGACAAGGATAACCTCGCTCCTACGTATTTCCAATCAGGAAAATCAGGGGTCACGTAGTTCTGATGGTTGAAAACAATTTGTCGGTTGTTGATTTTAGTTTTGATATTTTTTTTTATTTTTTAGAAAAGTTTGTATTTATTATTATTATTTTTTGAAATTAAATCTCATTTTGGATATCGCTTGACGCGTGTGGCCCTTTGATATTCCAAATGAGATTAAAATTTTCCGAATT
>Ga0209700_108042_pt1 | contig 14035 bp, 11 predicted proteins | sample SiratroredBW_FD_187528 | JGI IMG/M metagenome (GOLD analysis project Ga0209700, IMG submission 187528) | Root nodule microbial communities of legume samples collected from California, USA - Siratro red BW (SPAdes) (version 2) | ecosystem: Host-associated > Plants > Roots > Nodule | place: USA... | reverse complement strand
ATATATATATATATATATATATATATATATATGTGTGTGTGTGTGTGTGTGTGTGTGAATTATTAATGTATAGATTGAAATCAATTAATTAATTCGTTTATAAAATTAATTTAAATGGATTCATGAATGTAAAATATATTAACAATTTAGTTTAATTTTTATTAATATTTAAAAACTTTAATGTATAAAATGAACTAATAACTTATATTTAATTTTTTAACGGCAATGATTTTCCTAAAAATGTATAAAGAAAAATTAATTAAAACAAATACTATAACTATTACTTATATAAAAGAATATTGGTATACCGTGTGAATCGAAATAGAAGAATCTACATTGATTAGATGTTTATTATACTATTCATCTTCAAAAAAATTTAACTAATCAAACTTAATTAACTTATATATACTCCTGTTTTATTTGTTCCTTCTGAAACTTTAGTTCAACAACTATACTTGGTTTTGTTTTTTTTTTTTTTTTTTCACCAAATCATTAGTCTGATAGTGTCCATTATTCATTTTTAAGTTTGAAGTTTAATTCTGATAATATTATTAATTTAAAATAATCATACTAAACTATTAATTGTAAATCATTACAATAATACATTTTTCTTAAATGTGTTTCTAGAGTTTATACTTTTGATCAAACCAATATTGGTATATTTGTATAAAAATAAATTGATGCTCAATTGTTTAAAAATATGAAGATTTTTAACTTAAAAATTTGTAATTTTTTATCTTTACTTTAACATTCTTATTTTTTTACAATTATAATAAACGTGTCCATAAAATAAATTGGAACAAGTTAATTTATATCTTTATCCTTGGTAAAATCAATTTTATATATATGACTCAACTTAATTAATATTAAGATTATATCATAAAATATGTGAAAATCTACTAATAAAAACTTAAGTCTATATACTTTGTAATATATTTGTGTCTTGTATAGGTTTGAAGTTGAGTATAGTAATCCCGTAAAATTATACAGAAAACAAGTAATATGTCATAGTAATGATGATAATAATACAGAATTGAAGAAGAAAAATGCTAATAAACATAGTAAAAAAAAATTGAACCAGAGAATTACAGTGATGTTGCATCTCGGTGTATAAAATTAAACATATTTAGTTGTGTACACAACTGTAGTGCTCTTTTATATACATTAATTATCTGTTCTATATTAGATTATGGTGCTGGTATGTCTCATAGGTCATTTACTGTAAGGATTGAAATATAAAGATATGTAATGTTAGTTATTATGAAGGAATATCTTAAGAGAATTTTTGTTAAAACACTTTCAAATTTAGTTTTGTAGTATTTGTATATGAGTTGAAAAACCTATTTGTACTCTTATTTATTTTATTATTTTATTGATAAAAAAATTGAGATAAGATCATATTAAACTGACTTGTTAATATAATATTTTTTTAAAATATATAACTATAATCTTATAATATATAATTTGATATATATATATATATATATATATATATATATATATATATATATACTAAAAAATAAATTATATCAAATATATATAGTATCATGTTATTATTTACTAAGTGATGAGAAGTTATATTGTAATCCATAATTTTAAAACTATATATAAAATTATACTTTATTCCATGGTATCAAGCTATATTTGTTATAACTATTAGCATGTAGAATTTTCGATTGTGATAAGTCACAATTAAAAAAAATGACAGTGGTAGTTATATAAATAATAAATAACTCGTGATGTATTATATGATTAGAAAATATAAGTGACTCCAAAAATCTAAATAAGTTATAAAAAGAAAACTAATAGCAATAACTATAGAATTAAAATAAAATACACATTATATATGCACACCAAAATAAGATATCACACCCTAATATAAAGAGTTAGCAGGCATTGAATTTTAAATTACATGATAGTTGGCATTTCACTTTGCAAAAAATAATATGGGTATATGTTTGAATGAATTTAGTAATCAGTTTATTTAAATGCTTATTTGATAAACTTTTTATGTATAATGGAGTGAATTAATTAATTAATTAATTTTTTATTTGATTGGTTATTATTAAGTGATAGTTTATTCTATGAAACTTATTCAATTAAGTAAAACAACAACAAAAAATTATTAAAAATTTTGGTAGCAATTTTTTTTTTGTTTAATTTAAGTTGTGTGTTTAATCCACAGGTTTATTTTGGGAGTTTGAAAATTAATTAATATTATGATAAAATTGTTGGCATTAAAGACATAATATTTAGTTTTAATTGTAAAAATATGTGTACATTTAAATTCTAAATCTAATTTCACATATTAAAAAAAATTAATTCACCGTTACCTTTTTTATATTTTTACGGGAAAAAATTTAAAAAACATATATATATATATATATATATATATATATATATATATAATTTAAATAAATTAATCTGAATGCTTTTTGTATTACATAAACTAATCAATTCATAACTATTCATTACTCACATTTAATCTATACTCATTTTTAATAAAAATACAACTAAGGTAGTAATTTACTATATAACACAATTAATTTACTTTTCTTTTACTATATCAATCAGATCTAATAAAAAAATTTCATTTAAATCTACTCACTTCCTCTTAATCGAAACTATTTTATTTTTCACCCTCTTTTAACTTCTTTCTTTTCCTTTGCACCGAATCCAGACAAAATAATAAGATTTGGATAAAAAGAAATAGACTGAAAAAAATAAGAAATAAAAAAGAAATTTATGAAAGTTTGAAAATAATATGATCAATATAATAAATTAACCAAACTATCCCTATTATTATAAACTAGTTTTAATTAAATTTTACTTAAAATTTATCATTATTATTACTATTATTTTTAATTTTTATTATTATTGTAATTAATTTATTATATAATATAATGTAATTAATTATATTACGTTATATAAAGTAATATAATACATATTTATATAACCTAAAATAATCAATTATATAATACATAATTATAATCGATCATGCTTCATGTTGTAGATGTTGCTGTGAAAAAAAGATTAAGAATAAAGTTATAAATATGTTTTTCCTTCGCATAATTGTGGATGCGCGACCAGTACATAGTCTACCAAATCAACAAACACAAAAATATACAAGATTCGAAGAGTTTCTTCCTGCATCTCCATGATATCGGCCTGTACCTCCCTAATTTTTTTAATTCCAAAATTAACTTTGATAAAAAAAAGATAAAAATGTCCTTTACAAAATTAAGACATTCAGATTATAAAATCTGGAAGTTATTTAAAATTGATTTTGATTTTTTTATTATACAAAGTGGAAGTGTTAACAAATAAACTTTAGATTTTCTAAGTCTAAAATCTTAAAGTCAAAACCAATTCTATTGGACTTTTAAATTCTACAAATTTAAAAGTAATGTGAAATTGGTTTTTAGATTATACAATCTAGAGATAGACTTTTGAATTGAATTCGGAATTTATTCTTGAAGAGAAAAATTATACTTTAGATTTTGCAATCTAAAAATCAAATTTTTATAAATATATTTTGAATTATACAATCTAAAATATATGTTAAAAAAAAATTGACTTCCGGATCTGTAAATCGACCCACTTCTCCGCCTTCATGTTCCATCTTTCAAACAAAACTCCAACATCCATAGACCACACAAACAATCATAAATCCTCACATATTGAAGCCTTTATGCTTTAATCAGATATGATTGTTTTTCTAAATTTGATTCAATTACCGGTGGGTTTTGTCTAACAACAGCTGCATCAGGCACAAGTCCACCAATGAAGATTGAGTATGAAGTGGTGTAGAAGATTGGTGATAAAGGAATGTGCAGGAAAAAACTACAAATGAAGATAGAGGAAGTGGTGTAGAAGATTAGTTATAAAGAGAGCTGCAGGAGAAAACTATAAATGAAAACGAAAACTACAAATGAAAACGGAGGAGGAGAGGTGCACAACGAAAAACAGTTTAAGAAAAGGGGTAGAATGGAGGGCAGTGCATGGTATATTAAATTATTCTAAGGACATTTTCATCATTTTGTAATTATTATGAAGGTCCAGAGTGAAACTAAGGAGGTGGAGGAAGAAGGCGTCCAAGATTCGTGCCTTTCTTTGCGTTGCAACAGTATATATCCCAAACAAACAAAGCATTAAGGTCGTTGTGGAGTCAAGAAGCCCATCCCTCCTATGATATAACTATCACATGTTATTACAGATTAATTTAGTTATATATATATAACTACACATTAACAAAAGAATTTCACACATCAAAATATTCGTTTACCACCAGTGTTACTTAATTGAGTCTAGTGTTGATATGCTTATATCTATTCCTAAGCTTGCATTGGGTTGAATGGTAGTAATGGTTTGTTAATTTGTAGATTTTGCTTGCATATCTTGTCTTTTGTTTGTGGTACCTTCCCTATGATTGTGGTGCTCTTCTCGGTGATTCAATAAATGTGCCACCCATTTTCTGGTAATATTGTTTTTTAATGAAAAAGTGAGTTAGTTGTCATCATGGAAAATATAAATCAAGATACCTTATGCCTTAACACGCAGAATATTATCGACTTCATGAACACAAGACAAAAAAAACTCATCATTCTCAAGGGTTGTGAAAGACAAAAAGAGACGTCTCCACAGTACTGAATTTTTTTTTAACTATTTTGTAATTATAGTAATTGAGTATTTTTGTTGCTTGTCCGTTTGTAAAAATACTCAAGCAAGGACGGATGAAAAAATCATTTTTGTATTTTTGAAGGTAAAGATGATGAAAAACAAACCTCAGGCTAACGTTTGTGATGATGATGTGGGAAATTCTGTTGTTCAGGAATCTCTCTCCCCATCAACTTCTTGGTTACTAGAAAAAAGGAGCCAAAAAGATTTTGCGTGAGATTGAAATAAATTGGAGCAGAAAGAGATACGAAACATTGGTTGTGACAAGGCACCATCCATCACAATTATCACTTTCAGAGAGCAAGCAATGCCCCACCACTGCTGCTGGTGGAATCCAAACGAAGCACACATATCTATCAGAATGAGTAGTCCTGCTCCTACGGTGACAAATAAACGCACGCCACTGTTCTATCATTGTCATCCATCACAAGTAGGACTCATCATTCAGTTCAAACTCTGGCTAAACAACACAATGCATGCATGAAAGTATGTGACTGTAATAGAATGAGACGGTAGCAAAGAGCAGGTTATCTATCACCTGCTGCCACTGGCTTAATAAAAGATATTTCTAATCACCAAGCTTTTTTACTGTACAAAAAATTGTACTCCAATTTGTTAAGGCCTCCCTCCAGGAGCCACATACAACATGATGGGTAGTTAGGTACTAAGTTGATTTAATTCAACTAGCTATGCTTCCCGTTTCGGGGTTTCATGAGATGGGTACGTAAGTTATCCTCCATCACGACTCAATCTAAGGCCTAAGTAGTATGAATTTGGTCTACGAGAGGATCTCTGTTGTTGAGTCGTCAATCAATCACTCTGACGATAAACTCAAATTATCGATGGCAATGGACAGATCAGATTCCATCACATGATCACACTCCTTTTGCTGAGCATCACCTTTGGAGGCATTCTCTTCCTTCCCTTCTGCAGCAGCCATACAATCTTGGAATCTGAAGCAACTGATGAGGTGGTCATTTGTTAACCCCACAACCTGCATGAAGGAGTATATGACCGTGGGACCTACACCTCGGAAACCTCTTCTCACCAGGTCTTTGCTAATAACATCGGCTTTTGGTGTTTTTACAGGAACCTGTCGAGGATATCGGAATCTGCTAATTATAGGCTTGTGGTTCACAAAACTCCAAATATACTTGTCAAATGACCCGAACTCTTCTATTACCTGACATCAGTAAAACCTGCAAAAAGTTAGGTGCAATGATAATCATAACCATGGTGCAAACTGTGTAAAATGCAATTGTGGCAGCTTAGTGAAAATAAAGCATTGTAGCGTTGTGTGTTTAGAAAAGTATCAAGACTGATAGGTGACTAGGGACAAACCAGCTAAGCATGCTGGCTGGTTAAAGAATAAAAATAATTAGGTTGCTTATCATTGTTGTAAATTAGAATAAAAGAAGCTCAGGCTGTACAGCGGCTTCATATCACGGTTTGTCCCATATGGGTCATAGAAATTAAATAAGGGTGAGGACCACAAAACCTTTATTACCTAACCTACCTGATCAACTGACCATTAAACGCCAATTTAAGTCATTCAGTTTATCAATGCATGGGGAAATGGGAAGAAAATATAAAGTTTTCCAATTAATTTTGCAGAAAACTTTAAGACATCTCATGAGTTAGGAACAGTATACTGAAGCACAGAAAGGAAACTCCAATCTTGTTTAAAAATAAAACAAAAAATGTTTTAACTATTAAAGTGGAATTAAATTATTCTGCTTGCCCGGTTGTTATGAATCTGACTTTTTCTGCGAAAAATAAATGGGCAAGGATGATTACTTTTATACTTTAGCAATTAAATACCTTCTGTTTTCTTTCTAAAAAATTATTAAACTTGATTTATGTTTTAGGAATTTTTCCCAAAGATCAATTGCAGAGTATAAAGAAATCTGTTAATAAAAAAAAAATGCTTTCACGCTTGAGAAATATGAAGTAGCTGATAATATTCCTAACTAGAATGCCTAATTAGGATACACTTGCAGACCCCAATACTCCTCTATTTCATAGATCATAAATAAGGAAGTACGAAGTATCACCTATATCATTTGTTCACTGGACATGTTATTAAATCCAGAGACACCTAATATAGAATGATTTTAGGGTTGACGGTGCAATAACACCAAGGGTGTAATCTTGTCTTTAAATGGTCCAGCAATCAACAAGTAATCATGATCCAACCCTAGAGTTAGCATATTCAATAATGAAGGGTGCAAAAGTCATGAGAAAACTAATATACCTTTGATATTTGACGTGCATTCTCAATTATGGCACGCAGTTTAAGGTCAGAAAGTAAAGAGCTAGCAGCGGTTCCTGGTGCCATTATCTTCTTATCATTAAATTTTGAGACAGCAACTGGATCAAAATCCGCAAAAACTTCCCTGCAAAGAACTTTGTTAACAAAAATAATGTAAACAGTCAAAGAGAAAATAATGGACTACAGCTAAGGTAGCAGCTAACCAGTACAGGTTTGAGGCCAAGAATGAATAATTTTAAAAATTAAATAAATTAAGAACATCTACAAAGGTAAAATACCTAAAGATGTGCCTTTGGCTTAGAATAGCTGGCCAAGTGAGTTCTGACAGAGCACTCGAAAGAACAAGAAGCTCAAATAGTTTCCTACACAAGATAAGAAGCGTCAACAAAAATATAATACAAGAAAGTGTATTCCTTTTCCGGCCAATATAACAAGATTACTTTTTGACAATCACATCACATACTTGTCATCATGTACTGGAACTCCCCATTCTTCATCGTGGAAGGTAGCGTAACATGGTTCTAATATGAATGAGTAAACTTGGTCAGGAAACAACTTTGAAAAAAAGCTATGCAGTTCAGAACTTAAAACTCAAAACAATAATTATAAAGGAATTTCCAAGAAAAGTAGGGCTCCTGCACAATAGACTCCACTGTAATCAAGCTATATCAGGTTCAGATAATGTATTCACCCAGGATTCCCATTTTCTCTTTAATGGCTGAAAAAATATCAACCAAAATCTAAAAACAAAGGCATATATATCCGTTGCATGCTACATTGCACCTTCAGCTACACACGCATGCTTGTTGTACACTATATTTCAAGCAAATGAAGATAACTCAAATATCTTAAGTTGATAAACCCGATTCCACTCTCATTTCACATTAATTAAAGAATACAATGACATACAAATGGAATTACACCCTCAATTTTCAAGAACTGAAATTCATCCTGAAACCAAGTGAGAATCACACAATTCACGCTACATCAATATGAGCTCCAATAAGACCAGACAACAGAAACTATCTGTCGAAAGGCTTATGGTACAACGAATTTATCATCACAACATAACGAGTCTTCATACTATGAATTTCGAGGGAATGAAAGAAGATGGAGAAGAATACGAACCAGTATTAGGAGTGATCCAAGCACACCTCTTCTTGGATTGTGAACCATGAGGAGGAGACTCCAACACACCATCAGAAGCAACACTCCTGGGCTTGGAAACAGAGCGCTTCCTTGTGCACCCCAAGCTATTAGACCGAGTCAGTCTTCCAGTAGAAGCACGGCTACGAAACGAGTCAGTGGATGCATCAGACGAACATGAAGCATTGAGAGACAAATTACAGTACAGTAACTGCTCGTGCCGGCGCAGAACACTCGCAGAATGTGACTGAGGAGAAGTAAGAACCGGAGACACTTCATGGGATTTCTTCTCTTTGGCCTCATTGTGCAATTTCTCAGCTTTCCTCAGTGGCTTTGAAGCTGGCTTCCGAGAACTCCATGACCCTGTCTTGTTCCCACCTGGTCCAAACACAGGCCTTGCAGCCTCTGAGTCACCAACATTCATAGACCTCACTCTGGGACCTGACATTCACACAATTTTCCTTTTTTCACTTCACCACTCACCCCTTCAGATGACTCTTTAAGCTCTAACTATCCACTTCTGGAAGCTTAAGACGCAATAGAAAAAGCACGAGCATGCGAAACTTTTAGCGAACACCTGGCGTACAATGACGAGGGTTTCTAAACAGATCTCAGAATTTCACCCGAAGTATGCACTGAACTGGTACCACTCCACAATCCGCAATTTGAGAGGCATTGAAACAAGAAACCCGCTTTCCTCTCGGCCCAGATTCCGAAATCAGCTCAACACCCAGAAAGGTTGAAGCCGGTGACGGAAGCTGCTGACACAAAGGATCAAGGTGTTGACCCTTTTGAGCAAAGCTAGGGTTTAAGCTGAGTTGCACTGTGTAGTAACGGTGGTTTGGGAAATGAGGCTAAGACAGACCCCAAAGGTTGAGATTCCATTCTGCATTGTGGAAAAGGAGGCTGCTTTCAGCACTACAACCTCGCTTACACGCATTCCTCGGCAAAAGTTCACGTTTTTTCAAATTTCTTTTCTTGCCCAGAGAAAAAGCAAAGAAATTTTCCCGGAAAAGGGGCGAGTTTTGAGAGTCAGAATAACAGAAATTGATAAAGATTGGAGAGAGAGAGGGTTGAAGAGGCAAAGGAAGATAACAAAAAAAAAAAATGGGAGATGAGATGAGAGGAAGTGAGAGAATGGGAAGAGTGAGGAAGAACAAGGCCTCTCGAGTTGAGTGAATGAGTGACTCAACGTGAAAAACAATTCTCCTTTTCCTCAATATAATACACTTTTATCACACTCACTAATGTCAAACAAAATAATTTAATTCAATTTTTATAACTATTTCTAATATATCAAATTAATAATTGTATTGCTAGTGAATTTTAAAATTTCCATTTTTATTGTTCATTGGTACAATATATAAATACTTATAATAATTATAAGATGTTTTACAAAAAAATAACTATTTTTCTTAAAATGTATTTTGTTTTATAAGTAGAAGTAGAGGAAGTATTTTTTAAGAGAAGTTTGGTAAGAATTAAAAAAAAAAACTGTATTTTATTCTTTGAAATAGATTCATTCGTTGACTTTAACTAATTAGGTACCATTGTTTCTTAATATTAACAAAGAAGGGTGGTTATAGTAAATATTTTAAATAAATGCGAAAGAGCCTTTCAGTACAAGCCTCTTTTTTATTCTCTACAAATATTGAACTTTTAATTTTTAATATAATTAACTTGATTTATAGTTTTAAAAGATAATAATTATTGTTATAAATTAATTTCTCTTAAGATTGTCAAAAATAGTCAAATTGTGAATTAATCTTGTTTATTATGGGTTTAGATCAGGTTAGAGTATAAAAATAATTATATCTCATAAAAAATCAATATTCAAAATTTAATTTATAGACTAAAATTATGATGAGTTAGGTTTTCCACCAACTCACATAAAATTACATTTGTATTACAACATGAATCTAATCAATATAAGTAAATTATTAGAAATGTGATTTGACTTTGAAGATGGATGTATTCAACTTCAAATATATTCTATTTTTTAAAATAAATGAAGCTTTAACTTTTAATTAATAGATATTTTAGAGAAAAATAATTTCAATTACATTGTAAGGAGGATATCTTCATTATTCTTTAATATTTCATAACATGCAATATGAATACAATTTAAATAAAATATTGGAGGAGAAGGGAGAGATAATAATAGCTTGGAGAATTGTATCAATTCATTCTTATAAGAAATCTACATTTTATTTAATCATTTTTACTAAGCAAGTCTACTAATTTTTAAGTTTTAAATAACCTCTAAAAAAAGAGAAAACTTACTTACAAGGCTTTAAATCTTGTAAGATTTATCATCACAACTTGTGAAATGCTATATTTTATCTCTTGTGATCTTTTGTAAACTGTTATAAAAAAAAAAAAAATATTGATCACCTAAACAAGAACTAAACAATAAAAAATAATCTGAAAATAAAAACAAAATTACTTAAATAAATTTAACTTAGAATTGTAAAAGAGAGATAACCATGATTTTTAAGATAATAATATCAAATAAAGACATTAATGAGATGACTTTTTTTTTTTAAATAGTTCAAGCAAGATGTTTTTCACTCTGACTCAAAATATTTTGAAAGGTTTCATGTGCATTAATATTTGTATTTACAAAAGATAAGTTAACTTTGCATATGAGATAGGTTTAGTCAATTAAAATGACTTTAATAAACTAAAACAAAATTATGTGAAGTCTGATAAAATTTTAGCCACTCCTAAAATGACCTTAAAATTGTCTTTTGGTGATTCTGGTCCATTAAAATTACCTTTTAATTGGATAAAACAACACGACCCCGACTCTTTGAAATGTTTGTGATTTTAGTAAATTAAAACAAAAATTTAATCAACTAAAAGGTTACTTCTTACCAACTTAATAAATTTTAAGAATATTTTTAATTAATTAAAACATTTTAATATATATATATATATATATATATATATATATATATATATATATATATATATATATATAAACATTTCAGTGAAAGCTCATAATACTTTTATATATTATTTCTATCAAATCTATTCATAATCAAAGGCAAACAACCAATAAGACATTAAACATCAAAATTATAACTCAAATATTATATTAATTACAAATCACTTTATTTACATAGATAGAAACATCAAATCAATCAACTCAAGTTTAGTTGAATATTCAATCTAAACTTAAACTTTTAGGGACACCTCTCATCTAACTCTCATATCTCTCACCAAGCCCTAGGCCCAACCCACCAGCCCTAAGCCCTAGGCACATACCACACACACCTAAAATAATGAATTACATACTAACTACAAAATTCATTTATGAATTAAAATTTATAATAATTTTTAATTAATTGAATATAATGACACTTCATTGAAAATTTTAATTCGTAAATGAATTTTGTAGTTAGTATGTAAATATCTTGACTTGCTTGAAAGTGAAAGTAAATTTAAGTCATTCTTTCGATAATATATGGATAGGTTTTGTCATTTTTTATTATTATTACAGTTTTTTTTTTTCACGTTATTGTGTTTTTTAAGATTAAAATATACTGTTTTAATATAAGTGACTTTTCTCGTTTAAGCCAGCATTTCATTGAGTCAAACCGAACCAAATTATCTAAAGTTGAATGTACTGTAAATCTGACCAAATCATTTACAAAACAGGTTAGCGTAGGTTGAGTCTAACAAATTAGACCAATCATTTTTTACAATTCTAACTCATCATTAAATAACGTGAGTATTAAAGAAATATAATTAACCACCAAATTAAATTTTCACATTGGTTATATCAATTATAAAAGACAAAAAAACGTTGATTTTAGACTAGTCTTCTCAATAAATTGAATTATGAAATAATAGCTTTTTAATTGACATGATTGAATTGAACTAAACTAAATTAGAGTTAATTTTTTTTTCTTTTACCATAAAAAAGTACAAATTTATTTTTTCACGAACAGTTGTGTTTTCTTCTTCTTATAACGATGTGTATTATTAGTATAGACTATCCCCCGATTTGCAAAAACTAACCTTCCTCTTAAATTTTACGACTTTTTCTTGAGTCTCCTCTTTTAATTATTTTTTCTTCTTTCGTTAATCATTGATTGTATGTGTGGAAGAAAAAATAAGTATAAATGGAAGAAATATTTTTCCTTCTTTTTAATTCTTGAATAATTGATTTTGCAACTATTTATGAAAACAAAAAAAAATTATATTGGCAAACAAAATAAGCCTGCATCCAGCCCTATTTCTGTTGGGACGTGGAGACTTACACCTGTTTTTGTATTTTATATATTTACTTGTTTTTAAAATAAATAATGTATTATTGCATAAAAATCATGTGATAAATAGATAAAAGCAAAACAAAATAATGAATATGAACTCTCTCTCAGATAAAAGGGATTAAATATAAAGAGATATAACATGACGATAAAGATGTAAACATCTACGTAATCCAAATAAGTCAGTACACATTTTTCTCCACCTTGTTGAAGGGAGCTGTTTCCTCTATTTTTATTTATTTTTCATCAAATCTTCTTTCAACAACAAAATATATAAAATTATAACAACACATTTTCCAAAAAAAATTATTTATTAAAATCGCAATTTCATGAATTATACTTCTTATTTAATTAATGTTATTCATGTTTTTATAATCTCAATGAATTTTAACTAATTATATAAAATGCATTAAATGGAATATATTAGAAAGTAAAGTGCTGATATTTGTTTTATTTACGGTATTAAGGGTGTGAATCTTAAAATCACCCCTTCAAGAAGAATCTTACTAACCATTAGTCTCATCTAAAATGGTAGAAATTATTCCATGGAAGCATGCGAAATATGGTTATAATTACTACTCAGGGGAGGACAATAACTCAACTTTATTACAGATTAAGCAAAATTGAATTAAACTAAGCTATTACAAACCTTTTTTAGCTATATGAATTTTTTGAACTATTATTAAAGGACATATTAGGTCTGCTACTCCTTTTTGTTAAAGTGACCAACACAAAGGGAATTTCCTGTCGCAATCTTTATATGGAATGGAAAACGGGAAATGAAAAAGCCAAAATGCTTGTGTTAGCCTCCATGATCATGAGAATAAAATGATGTCAATCAATTCTATATTGGTTCCACTACTAGCAAACTGTTTCAGACAAGTTGAAGCGGTGTACAAGCAAAAATACACACCAACTGTTCCACTACAAGCCTACGTGGGGAGAAAAACAGAAACAAGAAAGGATAAACACGGGAAGCAATGAAATTACAAGAGACCCGCCAATTAATTTAGTTACAACTGCATGCATGGCTTCTGAAACATGAATTCAGCAAGGCTTAATTTCAAAACCTATGCTCAGAAGCGTTCGAGCTGATTCCATTGCTTTCTCACCCCCAAGCTCCAGAGCTTCCCCAGTTAGTTCTCCTTCGGTGTCCACGGACCATTGAGTCGAAACTTTCTTGTTATGTGGGGAATCGGGTTTCTTCACCTGCAAACTGTTCATGGAGGCGGGTGCTGCAGCTGCCACAAGAGGAGCACTTGGCGGCCCGTGTCGTTTCTTGGGCACAGGCATGTCATGGTCATGTACACCCTTGTATGTTATAATGACCGCGTCTGAGTTATCTACGGCAGATTCAATGTGCTTTCTGACGGGACATCCAGCAGAAGTGCATCTGTAGTAGTTCCTGAAAAAAATCAAGAGGTGATCAGAAGAGAAGGAATAGATTACAATTCCAATCGCCAAATTATAAAGACAAAAAAGAGGAAGTCGGCGGGCCATATAGAAGACGAGTAGGGCAACCGTTTGGTTACTGTTCCAGATGTAAGTTCTAATTGTTAAAGATCAACAAACAGAAAAATTAGTTTCTCTTATTTTCCTGGAATTTTAAATCTGTCTCTAAATAGTTTTTTAAAAAGAAAGAAAAAAAAAAAAAAAAAAAAAA
>Ga0209700_108041_pt1 | contig 14040 bp, 6 predicted proteins | sample SiratroredBW_FD_187528 | JGI IMG/M metagenome (GOLD analysis project Ga0209700, IMG submission 187528) | Root nodule microbial communities of legume samples collected from California, USA - Siratro red BW (SPAdes) (version 2) | ecosystem: Host-associated > Plants > Roots > Nodule | place: USA... | reverse complement strand
TATATATATTTTTTGACAAGTAGAGAACAGCAGAAAAAAATATGATTAAATATACACTAGTAAAAGTTATGAATCTGATTCATTATAAAATAGATAGTAGTATATAATACCTTTGGTACTTCTTTGATTTGATTTAGGATCAGTATCTACTCTAATCAAAATATCATCCTCTTCGTCTTCCCCTTTACCTATGTTGCTGGCCATTTGTTGAAGCTCTGAATTTTCAAAGATAACTCAGTATTATTTTTGTGGTTGATGTAAATGAGACAGGTTGATTGAAAATTCCTATTGATTTACCCTTTATATAGATCTATATTGACGTGGACATGAGTAGGATGAAGAAAAGATATTATTTTCAAGAAAAAAATGTAATAATTTTATTTTTGACTCGAATATTAATATTAAATGAATTTAAAATTAAAAAAAAAAGTTGGTGTTAAACTAAATTAAAACTTCAAACAAAATTATGAAAAGGAACAAAGAGGGCATGTTTGATATAACATAAATATTATATTTTTTTTATAATCTAAACACGAGAATATATGTTTCTTACTTTATTGTAATATTTTCAAGAAACATCATTTTCGGAAAATTTTCTACTCATATTTTTGGTATAAACTTTCCTAATTCTCTACATGCTATAATTATATTTCTTTAACAAGGATTTGATATATATATATATATATATATATATATATATATATATATATATATATATATATAAAGATACGGAAAATATAATATTTAGTATACTAAATACATACATCTCAGTGTCTACAATATTAATTATTTATTATATTTAATAAACATGATAAGTAATATTTTTTTAAATATCAAATACATATTGTGTGATTTGGCATAATTATATTTTATTAATATATTTTCAATATATATAAATTTATAAAAATTATATATTTAATAAGCATTTATTAATTTTGAAAATAAATAAGATATCATAAATATTATATTTAATAATGCTATTAATTTTAATAAATAAAAATAGTGAAGGTAAGAAAATCCAAAATTAAATATTATGTAAATGTGTACGTTAATTACGTTTTAATGTATTAAATACATAGACTGTGTACATTATTAATTATATATTAACTGTAATAAATATAATGACTAATATTATTTTGTTTGCGTTAAAATACATGGATAAAACGTACAGGCGTTTAACTATATATCGTATTTAATAGTATAACAAATAATATCATTAATAAAGCTTGTGTAACATTGATTATATATTAAATTTAATAAAATGAATATATACTATCGTTTAATGATTTTAATAATTATATTTATTAAAAATTTAAATATCGACCATGAAAGGATTTATAAAAAATTATACTAATTCAAAGTATAACTTAAAGGATACAATAAAGAGAGTCATAAAAAAAATCTATTATTCTTCAAAAATATTGTTATTGCACTTGTACCTCTATCTACTTTTATAAATAGCAGAGTAATTAGAGTAAAAACAATACATATAAAAATAAGTTATAGAAATATAAAAGAAGAAATTTTAATTAACAAACAACAAAAAAATCATTTTTATTTATTTATACATTAATGATATTCAATAAGAGAAGTATTAAAACCAATACATAGATTTGAAAGCTGAGAATAATATATTAGGATAAGTTCATTATAACTCATATTCGCTTATACGCGCTGCCGAACACGCCCTAAATTATACTAGGAAGTTAAATTTGTAATATAGCTAACCTAGGTCATTTTTAGCGCCCTAAATTATACTAGGAAGTTAAATTTGTAATATAGCTAACCTAGGTCATTTTTTCCAAAGACTATTCAGTCGTTCTCTTAAAAGAGTTCAGAGGTTTTAATAAAATAATTAAATTTAATAAAAAAGTTTAAACAAATTAGATAAATGCAAATAATAAAAACCAACCTGACCTCTCTTTGGCTTTCCCAAATCCCTCACCCGCTCTTAAAGAAAAATTGAATTACATGTGTAGGTTAATTAGACTCAGATCTCTACAACTATTTAACATTTCAAACACCCCACAATCGTAAAGCATCTTGACGAATACACAATATGCTGAACAGTTGCAATTGCCCACTGTGAGCAACAATATTATTCCGAATTGAACATCGGTTTAGAAATTCCACAACACAATTCAATCAGTATTGATTCAATTACTAAACCCAATTATTAAATCTAATAATTAATATAAAATAACAATTAAGCATGTAATTATGGAAAGAATTACAAAACATGAGCCTCAGGATTAAGAAACAGGAGAGCAGTTGGAGATCAGATTGAACAGAACAATTAGCCACCTGTAATCATGATTAGCATAGTAAGGTAAAAAGATAAATGATAAACGTAAAGAAGAAAAAGAAAAAGGTAGATTTTCATCATACTTCAGGTGCTGAGCCAAGTATTATTGACTTCTCTCCAGTTGCTAAACAAAATAAGGAAACTTTTCCTAAGAGTGATCTTGTTCATCTTACTTGTTTGACTCTTTCCAAATATCTTGTTTCTTTACTTGTTATGGATGATGTTATTTCTTAGAAAAACATCATAAGCATAATGCTTTAGAACTGTCATAGATCATACATGTGCAGTACATTGAGAGTTGAGAGCAAATAATCTATTTTTGATGGAAATTCATTGCAGGATAGTGAAACTACTCTGAATAAAGAAAAGAGATGAATGGATAAGCTTTGCAATTTGTAAATATTGCTTTTGAGTTTCATAAGGAGCATAGTTTCGTTCTAAGAAATGGACACATTTGATTTTAGAAGAGAAGATTTCTAACTCAGACTTTTTGATGGGTATGATGATCTGGTCTATTAACCTGTAGGTCTGGTAGGTTTCCTAAAAATGCTTCTAAAGTTATTTCCATGGTTCAGGCTCCTTATTATAAGTATGAGGAGGAGTGTCAGTTGGTTTTTGTGTCCTGGAAAATAAGATGGAACGGATATCCCCTAGTGATTGAAATGAATTGGATAAGTTTGTTCAAACTTCCAAAAACTTAGGAGATCGAGGAAGGATGCTTCCAAGACTATTAAATTCCAGTTTGAATGGGTAGGACAAATAAGAAATGATGGTGGGATTTTTGTTGTGGGGTTCGTTGGGTGTTTCTTCACCCTTCCTTAAGTGGTCCCGCGGGGTTTTAATTTAAAGGATGAACCTCTCCTCTTGATTTTCCTTAGTTATTTTCTTTTTCTTTTTCATACTTTCTTTGTGGGTTGGTTTTAATTATTTGCTTTGTTTCTTTTTTTTCATGGGTTAGATTTAGCCTCATGTTTTTTTTTTTTTCTAAATAAATTTGATATGATCACTCTATACCTAGGATGATTTATATTAAGAAAAGAATGTAAATATTAAATATATGTTTAGTTATCTTATGTGTATTTAATATTAATTAAATATATTATTTAATATCTAATAATTATATATTATATTTAATTAATATAGTGATTAATGTTATTATGTTTATAATAAATGTATATATTCAATAAATAATAAATATGTGAACTGTAACAGAAAAATATTAATTGCTACATATTGTAGTTAATAAATACATTAAATATAATATTTATATTAATTCTATAGTAATAAAGTGTGTATATTAACTGCTTTTATAAAAGTAGTTTATATTTTTTCACTCAAATTAGAAAAATTTTATTTTTTTCTATTTTTAATTAAATTTAAATTAATTATTGATGATACCTATTTTAGTTTTCTTATCTGAATGTAGTTAATACATTTTTCTTTCTCTCATAAATTAAATTAAAAGTATAAAGAATAATATTATCTTGAAATTAGAAAATTAAAAGATAAAAAGGAACAATTCCTAGTTAAAAACAACCATTAAAAAGTAGCATACAAATATACGTTAATTTATTAAATATAATAAATAATAATATACATATAAGGAATATTTATATATAGAATTCTCAGCGGAAGTGAAATATAATTTAATGATAATAATTAATAAATTTAAATAGAAATTTCTAGAATATCTAATTCATGTGAATCACTTTTATACATTTCATTTTGCATCTATATATATGTAAAGCATATCCAGAGTTCTCAACCAAGTATCAAATTGTGAGAAACAATTTAAGCAATGAAAACAACAACTACGAAAATATGTTTTTTCACGAGTGAGGATGTTGATCTTCAAATCAAGTCAAGGAAGTACCAAAGTATATAATTTCTATTTATTCAAATTATAACTCTATGACCACTCTTTATATCTTTCTTTCACTCTTGTATTATATCACTGTGTATTGTTACTGTGTGTGTTATACTAGTTATTCATGTTTATTGTTGTATTTTTGTTTCCAATAAATAACAACAAATTACCTTTTGGATTTGGAAAACAGAAAAATCCTTTTTTATATTCCTGTGCGCTCTTTCTGCAGAATTCATTGAGCGATTCAAGGTCACAGCGAACAATACAAGAAGAATCCTAAGACCTTGATGCTTCATCTGAAGTGCAAGATAAGCAAGGAGGAACCTAATGTATAATATCAAATTTAGGGCATGGAGAACCTCGAGAATCGTAAACAAAAGTTACAGAATTTTCCAGGATTCGGAAGCACTGGTGTTCTGGAAAAGGCTTCATTACTATGCAGACAATAAATACTAATAGTTTCACGAATAATTATTTGGAAAAGTGGTGAGATCACTAGGAATGGATTGTGCAAGTCACAACATATATGCTTGGCTGAAAAGAGGGATGAGAGGAAATTCTAAATTTATAAGTATCATTTTAACTTTTCAATGTATGTAGTGTTATTTCTTATTCTTTTGTCCCATTATAACTATAATGTAAAGAAGAAGAAAAAATCACAAATTAAATGTAATTCTTCCTTATACTCCTATAAAGTGTTATTCCAACTTTTCATTTTAATTCAATAATAAGTTTACTTTAGAAAAACATTTTTTTGAATGTCTTCATTAGTTGTTTTAGTATTTTACACAGATATTTTTATGAAATAGTTATATTTTTTTTCATTTATATCCATAATAATATTATCCCTCCAATCGCTCCTTTATCTATAACTTGTGTATACAAGAATATGTTAAGATATGTATATTTTAAATGGTAAACATTTCAGCAAAATCATCTTCAACGTCCTTATTTTCTTCTCATTATGAAAAATTAAGTTATTTAAATAATGTTTCCTACATATTTCAAATGTTTTAAAAACTTTGATTTTATATTCTCATGAGAACTTCAACCCAAGCTTTTTCTATATTCTTAATCTATCTAATCCACCCTTTTTCTTTCTTTCTGCCACCTTTTGCGAGATTGGTCTCATTGATTCATTCGTTAGTTTCTCCATTCAAAACTCCTCACATTTTGAGATGAATCTGATGCTTAAGGCTAATAAATTCTTATAAGTATGTATTGGAGTTGCGCCTCATTTTGTTTGGAATGATTTAAGAGCTAATTTAGATGGTAATAGTTTTTAGCTATGAAGACTCGTAATAAATAAAAATGAAAACATTGCCCATTTAGATACATGTAAGCGAAGTACATGTATTTTAAAGGATGTAATTTCATTTTAAAGGGAGTACAAATGTAGGACCAATAACCTCTGTAATATTGGCTTGTTAAATTGTTCCCAATATATAGTAGATTAAGTAAGAGTAAATGCGAAACAAAATTTTAGTGGAACAAGGATCAGAAAAAAAATGAAGAATTTTTTTTATATATTATCATAACATATTGTCACACAATTATAAACAATTCAATTACTTTAAATAAACTATTAAAATTATACTATCTTGACAAGCCGCAAAAAGTTAAACTAATACGATTTCTAATACGTTGTCAAGAATATGATATTTTCATTAATAGATAAATAATGAAAAAGTTACATCGTCCAATCAGATGATAATATATATGAAAATCTCATTAGTGGTTTTCTCAAATTCTAACACTCGCCTTTGACATGTTTCTTGAAATGTTACAAGTATTATCTTAACAATTCGACATTGCCTTTTGGGAGCGCCTTCGTTGTTATATTTGCTAATTGATTTTGAAGACTATATATAATGTTTCAATATGCTTTCTTTTGTTTCTTCACTTTCTTGATTGCATTATTTCATCTCGCTCTTGCTTAATGTATGACAATTTTTTTTTGAGTCAAATGGTTTGAGTTGTTGCAATAGTTATTAAAATATATTTAAATTTAATAGTGGATTGAGCAACAACATCTCGTACCTTTGAGTACGGGTAAAAAATCCACTTCCAAATGAAAAGCCACATATTATACTATTTGCTTCATATAAGTTCATGCGAAATCACTATTACATTATCGTTGAAGATTTTCACTCTTCTTCTTTAAGAACCAAATGCCAAGACTAGAATATGGCAAGGCAAAAATATGACAAGAAATCTTCAATAAGTTTATTCTTCCCAAAACAAGCTCCATAAACCATATACTGGAGCTTAAAGGTTTGTCATCTACCACTTGATGATCAACATCCCTTTGAAGCTTTCACAAGTCTTTTACGGTCAAGTTTGTGAGTATATTAAGGATATGTATGGCAACATAATGACGTTCATTATATTCCTTGCATAGTGATTTGTTTTGCAAGCAAGGGTATATGAAAATGTTTACAAGAAGATAAATATTATCACCTATCAAGTGATCATTTCTTTTCAGGAAAATAATACGTGAAATAGAAAACACAAAGGGATTCTTTAACCCATTTACAATTACAAACTTGCGAATATAGTAAGCATGTTTAAAAAGGACCACAACCACTTGAAACACTCCTTCTTAGTGTGTTGTAAACCAACAAAACATACTATAAACAACAATAATCTATAAGCTGCCTCATGCTAAAACCAACTTAAGAATCAAAGTAAAGCACAAAATCTTACTTTGGTTGTCAAGTGAATAACTACACTATTAGAACCGAATGCTCCTTAGACTAGGGACATGTGAAATCAAAATTTTGCATTCCCAAATCCGAGGAATGGGTTGCTACCTCTAGACCAGATAGATATGGTTTTTGATTATTGGACTGAAAGTTACAAGTTGGTATGCACTTTCATACAAAAAGCTCCTAATTCTATAATTGTTAGAGATCGCATATCGACTAGAGATGAGCCCTTTCAATAATTTATAAGTGAGTGCAAACCTCACCTTACAAGCTGATTTTGTAAGATTGAGTTAGGTTTAAATATCACTTATGATATAGTATCGGAGCCTATTCTAACAAGATTGTTGGGCCTATCGGGTCACCCGCTATTAGGCCGCTATCGAACCACCCTTATATATAAGTTTCACGCTCGAGTTGAGGAGTTTGGACATGAGAGGTTTGTTGGAGATCCGATATCAACTAGAGATGAGACCTTTCAATAGTTTATAAGTGGATGTAAAACTTTACAAGCCAATTTTGTAAGATTGAGTTAGACTTAAAGTCTACTTCTAGTGCATTTCTCAAAGCACCAAAGGAAGAAAAGAAGTACCAAACTCTCTGATATTTAGATTTAAAAAATCGAGCCTACATTTAAAAAATCCAAGAACGATAATTGTAAGTGAAATCCCAAACAAGCCTTAGAAGATAAGCTTTGTTTTCAAGTTGAAAATTAACAACTTGAAGCCCATCCTCAAACTTATGATTACCTTGTACCCCTAATTAACAGTCAACAAACCTAAAAGTTGTAAGATAAAGAACCATAAATCACACAGTTAACAAGCTCCACTCTCCTCATCTCATCATGCTAAGAGATTTCTCTTTCTAAGAGACCAATTTAGATATGACTTTATGCGCCAGACACTGAAGAGACACGGCTTTTGAAGAACCTACAAAAATAGGAACTCTAAGATAATTAAAGGAAATATTGCCCTTATTGCAACCAAGTACATATTTAATCTTAGAAAAGAAACTAAGAGAAGCGTCAGTAGTGAAGAAATGACTTTTTGAAGTGTTTATCCATTAGCTCAAAGCTAAACCATAGAATTGTAAAAACTTCACAAGACTAGAAAAGGAGCATTTGTTGGCCTTGCAAAATACAAAAATATCATCAACATATAGAACATGTGAGGGAAAATATAACCCTTTAGGACTAGCCATTGGAAGAATATGCTTGGTTAGAATAAGGTTGGTTGTCCTCCTAATTAGGACCTCTTCAACAATACAAAAAGGTAAGAAAAAAGATCACCTTATTTGACTCCTATACTACAAGGAAAGTAACCAACCAAACTACCATTAGCCCTTAAAAAAAGCTTAGCAGATTGAAGGATAGTCAAAATCGATTGTAAAAAACTATGATGAAAACCAAATTGATTAAGCACTTGAATCAGAAAATCCCATATGATGTAATTTATTGAATTATATTTTTACAGTTATATGAAAGGCTTATCATTTCATTACCTCTTAAAAACTAACTATCAAAATCAATTGGAATAAAATTTCAAAAATAGAGTTCAAAGTGAAATCAGCTCGGTCATGTATAAAAAGGAGTTAGATAAAGTACCATTATCTTAAAGGAGAGAAGAAAAAATGAGAAGAGAAAGAAAGCTTACAATAAAAAAATATTAAACTCTAGTATTCAAGTATGCATGTAAGGGAGGAAACATCTATAATTTTGTATACATATATTATTCAAAATATCATCATATTTGTAGTGAAGTATCCCTAACGTTATTATTTTATTTTGATTTATGATTGTTTGATCTCAAATATGTACTTTCATTCTTTTCTATTGTTATGAATAGTATGAATTTAAATTATATATATCCAAAGATTAAGATGGGAGATTTTCATGAGTAATATTTTAACATGATAACATAGCATTATATATTGATATAACTCATTTATCCAAACTAATTTGAATTTATAACATGTAACTGTATTGGATCGAATACCAATACTATTTGTGTTATATAAAAGAATTTATATAATATACGAATGTTGATATTTTTGTGAAATTTTGTTATCATTTTTTTGGCACATTTTGAATTATTCCTAAGAGGTACTTGCACTTCATGTAAAAGTTATTACTTGGAATGTGTACCTACCGATAATAAAATCAGATTCAACGGAATCTATTATGGTCCAACCCACTATTAATTTACTCTAATTTATTATAGTTGATCCTGATTTACTTTGATTGATTTTAATTAACCTCAATCAACTACAAAATGGTAAATGGAGAAATATACTGTCTTAAATACAAAGGTCCTATAAATATGACTTGGTCTACAGGAAATATCATCTATCTCACTATTCTCTTACTCATATACCTTTAAACACCTTTTTACAATCTTATTGACTTGAGTTTCGGAAAGTCTTCTGCAGGTGGACCCCTATTCGGTTCAGTGTCATCAACTCGGTTTCTATCATCACCACAGCAGACAACCTCCACTTGGGTTCAGTGTAAGAACATAATGTAAGTAATTATCAAATAAGAAAAGTTAACTTCAGTTATAATTGAGTTTTTGATTTGAGTATGAAAGTAATTATTATTAAATTATAGCTTATGTAATTGGATTTAGTGTTTATTTTATATTTTGAGTTTGATATTAAGTTAGTGTAGTCAAATTCTAATGTATCAATGTGTGATAGAGAAAAAAAATGTGGGAATTGAGTTTTATATTGGATTTGAGTTTCACAAAATTAATTTGCTGTTTCTACATTTCTCGTTTTAGTAACGGTTTTTACTCGACGAAGTTCAAGTGAGGGTCACAAAATAAGAAATATTGTTCCTCATTCAAGTTGTGTTTGAAGGCTTAAGTGAAAGAATGAAAGTAACCATTTTCTTTCAATTGGAATTGCATGATTGAAGTGATCTCTTATTCAAGCAACAAAGTTTTCATGTTTTAAGTGAGCTTGTAGAATATTTGTTAAGTATTAAAGTGATGTATAACTCTTAAGTGTTGTTATTATATTTAAGAAGTAAAACTTATCACTTAATTAACTTATGGTAGCTCAACCAAGGAGGAAATTGAGAGAAATCATTATTTTATTTGAGATTTTTAATTAAGTGAGTTAACCTTACTAATGTGACATTACTTGCTTTTCAAAACATTTCTGACTTAGTTTAAAGTTCTTATATGTTTATAATTCATAGATGTTATATAAATTTGTATGTTATAATCCAAAAACATGTTGAATTCTTATAAGAGAATGAATGGAAAAAGTAATATGTTAGAACGATAATTGTATGTTAGGTCAAATTGAATTATTTGAGGTCTCATGCTTAGGTTGGTACGATGAGTTAAGTTTTAGTTTTTAATTTTTAATTGTCGAGCACACAAATTTATTATTGAAAAATTACACTATTATTTTATTGATTATTTAAATTATATAGATTAAGAGATTAAGCGGGTTTGAAATGAGATAATTTTTATATTTTTAAAATACAATTTGAATGTATAGTTATTTTTGTAATAAATTTATCTAGCATATGTTGTTGAGATCTACATAAAATTAAAAAGTACAAAGAGATCAACAGCTAAAGGACATCCCAATTTCTAACTATTCATCCATGACAATATTAATAACGTTGCGCTATCCCTCATATGGAATAGTTAGATCCTAGAATAGGGCAATCCATAATTAGGCAATTGTGTAATCTTCGACTCTAGCACATTTTCCTGATTTCACTAGTATGTTGCAGCACATTTGCCTGATTTTACTTGCATGTTGTATCACATTTTGCTCATTTTACTTGTATGTTTTAGCATATTTGCGTAATTTTATGAAGATAAAACATGAATGAGGTACAAAGGCACCGTAAGGAGGAATTCTTATGTGGAAATGGTTTGATCTTGCCAACTGATGATGTTGCTGAGGAGCAGGTAACTGACGGCTGCATAATTACTCCATACGAACAAATTTAGGTGCTAAGGTTATGAACAAATTTAGGTGCTAAGGTTAGTCCTACCGTTACGATACTGTTACGATATTGTGATGTTGCTAACAATGGATTTCACCCATATAAAAGAAGCACTACTTTCACAGTGGCTTGATATGGCTTGGTGTGGACATGTATACGATTATGGTATATTCTTTGTAGGTGATGTTGCTGCTGGAAAGCATGTTATTACTAAGGGAGTCTCACTAATACATTATTGTTAGAGATCTTACATGGACTAGAGATGAGACTTTTTAATAGTTTATAAATAAGTGTAAACCTCACCTTACAAGTCGGTTTTGTAAGGTTGAGTTAGGCTTAAAGTTCACATCTGATATGGTATCAAAGCCTATTCTAGCAAGGTTGTTGGGCCTATTGGATCACCCGCTATCAGGCCGCTATCAGACCATCCTTACATATAAGTTTCACACTCGAGTTAAGGAGTCTCAGCATGAGGGGGGTGTGTTGGAGATCCCACATCAACTAGAGATGAGGCCATTAATAATTTATAAGTGGGTGCAAACCTCATCTTACAACCTGATTTTATAAGGTTGAGTTAGGCTTAAAATCCACTTTTAAAAATTATTGTGGTGATTTTGTGACTATTTTAAGAATGTCCTTCTTTTAAGTAATTGTACTAATTTTGACAAGGAGGCTGAAAAGAGCTTTTACATAAGGTTATAAATACTAAGCAATCAGCGACATTAGAGAAAAGAGGACTCTTCGAAAGTGTTCCAATGGCAAATGAGCTCATAGATGAAGTTATACACAAAGGAGAAATGTATAATAGTGAAAGTAGATTTTGAGAAAATATGTAATAATGTAGATTGCAACTTATAATATACAATGGTAAATAGGTTTTAACTCTAAATGGATTAAGTGGGTAAAGAGTTAAGGTCCCTCTACTATTTTGGTGTTTGTCAATAGCAGTCCGATTAGTGAATTTAAACCTGAGATAGGACTTAGGCAAGGGTATCCACTAGTACCATTTTTATTTCTAATAATAGTGAAATGGTTGTCAATAGATGTAATGGAGGCAAATAGAAAAGGTATTCTAGAAGGTCTCAAAATAGGAAATAATCAAGTGAATATAAGCAGGTTATAATTTTGCAAATGATATTATGTTCATGTGTAAGGCAAGCATACAAAATATTATCATATTACCAAAAACGTTAAAATTATCGACAGTCGAAAAACATCAGTAAATGAGAATTACCGACAAAATAACAATGACAAAAAATAGTTAGTAATTTGTTTGTCAGTAAAGTTACTGATAGATATATTTAGTCTGTTGGTCATTACTGACGAAAATATCCGTAGAAAATATTATGAATATTAACTTTATTACTTTATTAAAAATTTTACTTCTATTGTTATTACTATTATTTTTATTTAAGCTATTTAAATAATACACAAATATGACGAATTTTATGTTGGTAATTTCAGTTTTTTTTAGTGTTCCTCCTCAACAATTGCACCATTGGGAATCGAATGCGTGGCCTTAACTCTTGATAAAAATTGTTGCTCAAACCCTTACTACTAGGACAAAAGTTATTATAGTCTTTAATTAAGGTGTAACTCTTCCTACCTAAGGGTGTAGTAGCACAAGACTCATGATTCGTATGTGACTAAGTCTACCTGCCTTCTCTGCCACGAGACCATTGATGCACTTACAATATAAATAGACAGATATACATATAGGTTATTTGAGTTGTGTGGTAAAGTTTTACTATATTCATTATATAATAAATTAAATTAATGCATAAATTAATATACTCCTAAAATAATTAAATGCACGAATTACGGTTTTTTTATGTTACAATAAAATATTTTTGCTTGTATTAATGTAATATATTTAATGATATTATTAAATAATTTAATGATATCATTAAATAAATAATTCAATGATATCATTAAATAATTTAATGCATACATTAATATATTACATAAATAAATTTTTTTAATAGTTAAATATATACTTCAATTATTATTTTTTATTTTAAACCTATTTAAATAATCTATTCAAAAGGAAAACTACTACAAAATTATCTAATGTTAAACCTTTTAGTCAACTACCACTACAAGAAAAAAAAAATATTTAAATATTTAGAGACCAATTTTTAGCTACCAAATGAAATAATTGCTAATTGAAATTAAAATAGTCACCAAGTTAGATTTTGGTTGCTAAACAACTACAAAATAAAAGTATTAAATTTAGTGACCAATTAAGTCAAGATAATTGGTATCTAACATTAGCTACAAAGATTTTAATGACTTATACCATTAGATTCTAAATTGATCTCTAATTAAGTTAGATATCAATTAGAGTCTAATGGTATAAATCACTAAAATCTTGTTGGCTAATGTTAGATACCAATTATCTTGACTTAATTGGTCACTAAATTCAATCATTACTTTTATTTTATAGTTATTTAGCAACTAAAATCTATTTTGGTGACTATTTTTGTCACAATTACCAATCATTTCATTTGGTAACCAAAGTTTGATCTCTAAATAGCTTTTCTTTCCTTGTCACTAGTAGAAAAATAAGCTTTAACGTCTACTTTTTATGACGGTTAAAGAGGTAAACGATGTAGTCAGAAACGCGGTGGCATTTTTGTAAATAAATGAACAATCCCACGTCGGTTGGAACAAACAACCGTCATTGACCTATTTATAAAAAAGAAAAATTCAAATTTTTAAAAGTTGTAAGAGGCGCGTGAATCTCACGTCGGTTAAGAGGCCATAAGTGACGTGGGATTGTTGTCTACTACGTCGGCTAAGGCCTCAGAACCGACGTGGTACATACTGTATGACAAATTGGGAAAAATTGGGGGAAAAGGGTAAAATTAGGGCATACACCACGTCGGTTCTGGGCTTTATAACCGACGTGGTGTGTTAACAGTAATTTTTTTTAAATTTCAGGGCATGCACCACGTCGGTTGGGAGGCAAGAACCGACGTGGTGCATCTATTTTATTTCAAACGCACCTTTTTTTCTTCACTTTTCTTCTTCTCCGCTGCACACGTACTCTTCCAGGTACTGTTCCGGCATCTTCTCCTGCACTTTTCGACCTCCATTTGCACCTCATTCTACTCCGTTTTGCTTTCGCTTGTTCGCATTTTCGAGAGCTTCGATTTGAACGGTTCTATTTTCGATTTCAAGTCCGTTGGTGCTT
>Ga0209700_108040_pt1 | contig 14041 bp, 9 predicted proteins | sample SiratroredBW_FD_187528 | JGI IMG/M metagenome (GOLD analysis project Ga0209700, IMG submission 187528) | Root nodule microbial communities of legume samples collected from California, USA - Siratro red BW (SPAdes) (version 2) | ecosystem: Host-associated > Plants > Roots > Nodule | place: USA... | reverse complement strand
TTTGCCTTTATTAATTTTTCAAATGTTTTATTTATTTAGAAAAATTATTAAGGAGCCCTTCTTTGATTGAGATCATAACCATCACCAACTTGAACTTCAAACTTACTCCCACAACACACATTTCTATATCCTAGATTCAAGTCTTCAAACTTCAAGAAATCTTCATCCATCCTTCACATGATCTAGAGCATCTTCACTTGGTTGAATTCATCAAATCACTGCAGCAGTCCACTGGTGCTAACAATAATAAATCATATTTTAAATTAAAAATAAAATTTTAAATATCAGAAAAAATTTTAAAATATTAATTAATACTGTTAATAAAATAAATAATAATAATTAATAATAATGTGAATATAATTATAATTTAATAAAATAAATATGATTATTTAACATAAAAATAAATTATATAGTAATAACTTTTTATTGTTATAAAATAATAATATTATTTAAATTTAATATGAAAGTTGTTTTAAAAATTTATACTTTAAAAAATTAATCAATTATTTAATAAATCAATTATAATTAAAATATTATCATATAGTCCCATCACTCACAAACTTTTATTAACTTTCTATTCAAATTTTATCGTCTTCTTCTTAATTCAAACAATTCAACTTTCCACACACTTTCATCTAAAATCAACTCAAATTCAGCCCTTCAAATCCCCTACTCAATCCAATCAAAGCCTAAGGCTTTGTTTGGTTGAGGGAATGGATCTGAATGAATGAATTTGGATGAATTTGAGTGGATTTGAGTGGATTGTGTATAGATAGTAAGATTATTAGGATTAATGAATAGATAGTAAGATTTGGAGGGATTTGAAAGAGATATTTGTGAAAGTTTGTGAATCATATGATAGATATAAATTAGTTTTAATGAATTTATAATTATACTTTTATCCTTAACTTTAAAAATAATTAAAAATAATAAATTTTTAATTTAGTTAATTTTAATAGCTTTTCTTTTAAAAAAATGAATAATAAAATTAACTTTATTTAAAAATTTGATTTAATAAATATTATTAAATTGTTAAATATAATTAATAAATTAAATTTATTAATTTTTATACTAAATTTACATAATATTATTATTATATTGAATTTAAGGGTTATTTTATAATTTTAAGGGTGCTGAGTTGGCATCCTTGCAAATCTCTTCAAAGGGTTGCTGATATCTCCTGCAATTCATCTCTCATCTATCCTCGGTCATCCCTTGAACCAAATGTGTGTGATCTTCAATAATTCGTCCTCTTCTATTGTGAAACTACTCAAATCTTCTCATCCAAACACACTATAAGTCTCTTATGTCTTTTATAAGCATTCTTTAAATTGTTACTCCTAACCACAAACTTAGAAAAAATGTATGATTTGTATGAAAACTCTTATAAAAAGAATTTAAAAAACACTCATGAAAGAAATATAAATTTCACTAAACCAAGGATATTGCAATTCTATTATCTTAAATACTAGAAGGTTGAGTAAATAGGCTAGTTATTACATTAATTTTCTCTAAGATTGTTTCCCTGTAGTTTTTTCTTTTTTGCATGAAATGTGTTAGTTCTTGCATGCAATTGAGCTTATCTCTTTATAAAGATCTTCAACGTGTGATTGTTAGAGGTAATGTGAGCTTGTGATTCTTTAAAGATTTAAAGCTTTTATGTAATTTGTGTAGACATGTGTAATGAACTTTAGGTATTTTCACCCATATCTTTAAAAGTTGGTGTTTGTGGTATGACAACTCTTGATTTATTCATATTTTTATAAGCTAATTGTATCTTCTAATGTTTATTTTGTTGTTATTCTTTATTTTTAGTAGGAATTTGTATTTTTCATAAAAGTAGGTATTTTAGCATAAACTATATTGATATTATATTTTTAAAATGTATTCTTGTATTTCTTTACTTTGACTTGTACTTATTGTTTTATTTATGATTTTTCTTAGATATCCTTTTGAGTTAATTATTTTTATAGTGGTTCTTCACTTTAAAAGTTGCAACATGGAAACTTTGATCATAAATATTGGAGTTCAAAGCTAGAAGGAAAAATCACACAAAGCTACAATAAAATTAGTAGTTTAGAAAATTCTTATAACCAGGACCCACTGCAAACAACTGAACCCATTCTGGTTGAGCTTTTTAGGTCATGTATTATCTTGTATCAACCTTATAGACATTACTTGAGACACAAATAGACAAATTTAAGATTTACAGGCTTCATTTTGTTAGTTGACAATTTTTTGATTTAATGAAATTCTTTGGTTTTGTCTTTTAAGTTCTCCCTTCTTCTCTTTTCTTGCTGTGTCCATCTTCCTTCTCATTCATTATGTTTTTTATTCTTACTTTTCACATTTTTTGTTCATACATATTTCATTGCTTTAAAGAAAATTAATCTATAAAAGTAAAAAAAAAATGTGAATCATAAATGTGTTTACGTTTATTTTTACATTGTTATTTTTTAATTTTCAGTAATTTCTGATTAAGACTTGATTACTTTAAATATGTAAACCGACTCATGAGATAAAAAAAGCTTAAATTTGATTTCTTTTTCATATAAACATAAAGAGAACTTGACCATGTATCATAATTGATATTTTTTATACTTGATGACTTGAATTTTCTTCTCTTCATTGTTATTATTTTTATTCTAATTTAGTTTACTCTTTTTTGTTCTTAATTTTCAGTTTCAATCATTGCCTTATGATGAATTCTCTTATGTGAATACTAATTTACTTTCCCTTACAATTTAGTTTCCAATTTTCAGATTTGGTAGTTAATTAGATTTTTCTGTTTTTCTAATTATTTCTACTTCAAGTTATTTAAATTTTGCAATTACATTTTCTTTCTTTATATTTCTGTATTTTTCTGATTCAATTCAATTTCCAACTTTGTTCTTACATTTCCATAATGTCTTGATTCACTTTACATTCAATTTATTTACAATCTCAATTTGTTTTCAAACCATATATCACAATAATTATCATAATACAAAACTATTTTTCACTATATAAGTCTAACATAAATGCTTATCATAGGCATAAGAAATGACCTTACGTTAGAATCATCCATATAAATCGCATAATTTATTGATTGTTTAGGGTTTAGGTTGGAGAATGATACTATTTTTTTTTTTCAAATTACATACTTCTTAATCTAGTGAAATTAATCCAGTGAACTTTGTGTACTTTATGTATTCACAAAGTAACGACCTAGAATTAAACAAAAATATTATAAAAGTCCAACTAAAAAAATAATTTAGTTTAATAAATTTTAGTGGAATAAGTTTTAATTTGATATAAAAAACAAATAAATTTATTTTAAAGTAATAATTTTTTAACTTTTTATATTATTAAGAGTTGATTTATCCAGGTACTTTCCATATACAGGTCATAAATTTAACCATAAAAGAGTCATGCCTACTTATTTATTTATACTAAATTATTTTATTTTTTTAATTGTTAAAGTGAATCAATTTTAATTTTATTTATAAACCCTAAATTCTAAATGTACAAACTAATTTTAAAAAAAATTATTATCAAACACCAGTGAAGGCGCACATATATATTTTCATTTTTTATTACATTAAATAATATAATTTAAAGGATATATATAATTATAAAAAATGATATTAAAAATATTAAAATAACGTAATGTTAAAAATATTTATAATTCTATAAGAATAAAGTTGAAAAGTTATGTGTTAATCATTCTTAAAAGTAAAAATTATTTAATTACTTTAAAGTAAAAAATTATTCAATTATTTATTTTATTAAATAAAATAATAAGTTATTTTTTTTTATCAAAATGTAAAATTTTCCAATTAAAAAATAATAAAAAATTACTGAATAATATATCATTTTACACAATGATATAAAAAATGGTCGAGAATATAAAATGATACCGTTGAAAGAAACAAACATCGTATCTGAGGTTTGAATGTGAGAGGTTCTTTTCCCTCTGAGAACAAAATTAGGGCAAAATGAGAATGAAGAGTGCAGGGAAACGTAGGGTTGTGGCATGTGCAACTGTGACTGCTCCTTCCCTCTTGTCCATTCCTCTGCTTTCGGCATAGCCCTCTCCTTTCACTTCTTTCTTTGATACTCTCTTCTTTCATGTTGCGTTAACCGTTTCAATTTCTCTGATCTTAACCAGGATCAACATAACGCAACTGCATTTGATAGTGAGAGTGACGATGACGATTGCGTTCTTCACCGTCCCGAACCTGAACCCGAACCCGAACCCGAGCTTGTGGATTGCTTCGACAAGAGCATCTGCGTATGCTGCGATGGCAAAGGCGAGGAAGGAGTTTTGGTTTGCAGCGAAAGCCAATGCCCTGTCACCGTACATTCCAACTGCATCGGTTCCGAACCTAAATTCGATGATTCTGGTAACTTCTACTGCCCCTACTGCTGGTACAAGCGCGCCATGGACACGTGTCAACAACTGAGAGAGAAATGCCTGGTCGCAAAGAAAGCTTTGTCATACTTTTTGGATAGTAGCGCACGTGCAGAATCTGATTTTGCACGTGCAGATTCTGCTGTTGCGCGTGCAGATTCTGCTTTTGTATGTCCAGATTCTGATGTTGCAAGTGCAGATTCTGATGTTGCAAGTGCGGGCCTGGTTCAGGATGGGGAAGAATATGTGGAGGAAACACCGTATGAAGAGAATAATAATAATAAAGATGAAGAGAAGGTGTCGGTGTCTGTGACGGTTAGTTCTGTGAGTGAGAGCAATGATGCAGAACCCCATGTCGTTTCAGTAAAGAAAAGGAAGGATACTTCTGCAAGGAGGAAGTGTTTCTTACAACAAGAAGAGCATAAACATTATAACACAAGAGGGGAAATTGCTGGTGATGTAAGAGAGGAGGAAGTTACAAGCTTCCGAACTTTGAGGCGACGACAAAGGTGGCCCGTGAAAGGGTGAGTCATTTTTCAAAACTGAATAATCTGTTGATTTGCAAAAATTGTGGCCAATTGCTGCCATGATGCTGCTGTGGAAGTCTTCAAAACAACAATTGCTGCCATAATGTTGCAGCTGCAATTGCTGTTTGAAACTATGGTACTATTCAAAGGTTTAAATTGCAGTGGTGGTTGTGTTGTAGTTGCAGCCTTTGTCAGGTGATGCGAGGCTGCTGTGGCCAATGCACTACTCAATTGCAGCAATTGATTAATTGAATGGATGTTTTATTGATTCATTGAAATTTACTTTTTCCACTGAGATGGAGGCTTGCTGTCTCAAAGCAAAGTAAAAGGGTCAATTCAAATCTTTAGTCTATTGTTTCTCAATTGCAGATTGAAGTGGACTTCACTGTCTGCAAAGCGCAAGAGATTGCTTTGGACTGCTGAAGAAGAAAAAGTTCTGAAGGTATAAGTTTCATGAAAGGCATATTTTCCTAAAACTCAATTATATATATTATATATTAAACTATGACAATGTCAAATGGGTTAAAAAACTTCAAGCCAATGCTTTAATTTCAATATATAACCTTAGTTGGCAAATATATAATGTATCTCCATTTAAGTAGATGAGTCTGAGTTTGTGAGAAATAGCCGTATTAGCATCCCATAATCATGCCAAGAGCATTCAAGCAAACTGTGTTAGGTTGGGCTGAAGAAAGAACCTTAATTAGCATATCTATCTGACAACCTTTGAGAATGGTTTTACATTGGCTGTTCATCAATGCAATTGTTAGGATATAAGTTAATTTAGATGGTTAGAATATTAATGAGCTAGTTAGTTATATATCAACAGGGATGAAAGATATGAGAGATTGAGATTTGTTGGTATTGTAAGTTGAGTGGGCAAATCCTTTGTGAAGTGGAAACCATTGGAGGAGAAATTTCTGTCGAATTTGTTGTTTTTTTCATCCTATTCAGCAAAAATCTTTCTTTTCCTTTTCTTTTTAATTCGTGATTTCTAATATTAATCAAAAAGAGGGGTGATCTAAGCCATCTAAAGGATTTGTATTTTCTACGATAAATTAGTGAAAAGAAGTAGCTGAGTGGACTTACTGTATTTGAAGGTACGGGTGGTGAAATGAACAACTTGAGAGGGAATATTTGCGTTTGTGGTGGTTGCTGTGAAATTTACTCGTGAATTAAGAATCATCATGAGATGAGATATTTGCTTTGGTAGGTTTAGTTAAAATTCAATGAAGAATCATTTAGGGCTATGGTGGGATGTAATTTCTTATTATGTCTACATAAGAAATGGGATCCAAGTACTATAGAAAAGTTAAAAGATATAAATGTAAAAGAGAGAAGGAGGAAAGATAGGAACAAGGGGATCTTGCATGACTTACATTACAAAACCCAACAAAACAATATGCTCCTATATTCGCTGTCATGCAAATTTGAAAATAACTAAATTGCTTGTATGATTGATTGTAATATTTACTAGAACAGATTTTTATTCTATCTTTTTAATATTTGGGATCTAATTATGTCTTCAAAACATTACAACCAGCCCAACTATCATTGTTAAACACTTATCTAGATATCATATTGAGGCAACTTTCAACATGTGTTTTCCTTTGTGCTTGAGGATAAGGTGCTATGTTGTTATGGCTACCTCTGACATTAGATCTGATTTAACATCTCTTCTTCTTGATCGATATGGAATAATATTGTAGTGTCATAAAAAATTTGTTGTGGCGACACCATGGTAGAAATTGGCGGCGGAGTTATAGCTTGTTGCCACAACATGATGGTGTGATGCTGGTTTTTCTTGGTGGCCCATGGCCACTTTGGGTGTCACTGAGTGATGTCCCCAAGGTAGTTAAAATCAAGATTATGGTTAGGGTCATGAAGGACTTACAAAATCGTAAATTGTGGGATCGTAACACAAATGATATATTTTAATTTCTACAGAAGTATGATATACACACACATATACATACATGTGTCTCTATATATATATATACACACACATATATATGTGAAATTATAGAAACATAAACCATAGAAACAAAATCAATCATTGTCAATACTTCATCAAAATTAAGTTCATCTAATATAAATCACTAAGTTAAAACAAAACTAAAGGGATCTTTATTAGCTCTATCTCTTTCATGAAGCATATCAATAAGAACATCCTCCTCCTCTATAGGTGGGATGACAAGAACATCATCCTCTTCCCCACCACCTTGGGCTTGACCTTCAACCAAGTTTTCATCATCTCCCTTTGAATTGGGAGCATCATGTAAATTTAAATTTTTATTATCTCCTCCTTCAACATTTTCCATAATTTGCCCGTCATTGGATGAAATATCATGAATTTCAAACTACTCAAGTGATCTTTTTCTACCTTGAGCCAATTTTTATTAGATAAAATGAACAAGAGGAACAAACTGAAACTCTTATTAGTTCTTCACACTTGAAATAAGAGGAGTACAAACTTATTTATAGGCACAACTTACATCTAGAGGTATTGTTAATAATAGATGACAGTTGTAAAAGCTAATAGGAATACAAACTAACCATATTTGAAGCTCCAGATGTTAATCTCTATATGACTCCCACCTAGCTACTGGAGTCTTTTTATCCAATTTCCTTAATAGACACTAAGTTATCAAACAACTTTTCTTGGGTCTTGAAATCTTCCATTTGCAAATCAATCAACTATTGCTCCTCAGTCAGCCACCATCTTTTGTATACATTGTAGTAGGCCAATTTTAACATAACTTTGAAATTAGGAGAATAATGCAAATCAGGATTTAGAAAATAGCTGGCAACATGCAAAGACCTCTGGAGTTGGTTGTCCCACTTTTTATCAATAATATTCTATAGAGCTTCATAACTAAAAATAGAAGAATAATAATTTGAATTAATGTTGTTCAATTTCTAAGAAGTCAAATCTAAAGATTAAATGAAATTTTAATTTGGAGATTAGTAAATTACTTACCTTTTTTGTCACCATTAAACTCTTTGTATCTTTTCTTTAGCCTGGTCCATTGACTTGTAGATGAAACCCATGTCATGTTTATCATTGAATTCTACCTTTCTAAGCACTTGCATTATAGGAAATGCACTCTTCAAACATATGACAATCTCTTCCAAAATTCTTTATCCAAACAAACTCTTTAATTTAATTTCCATCCCTTGTAATTGGAAAATGTATTCTTCCCTTCACCACTAGTAAACATTCTAATCAAAGGGTCCTTATGATCCAAAAGACACTTAAAAGCTTTCTAAATTGCGTTAAGTTGTAATGTTTACATTCTAAGTTACTTTGTTTGCTTTTATAGTTCCATGGTTAAAGAATTAAGGGCACTCATGTCCAAACTTACGAAAGCTAGCAATCCTGATTTTAAGCTTGACATGTAATTCATTGGGATGTGAGCGCAATTGGAGTGTATTTAATAAATAGAATAAGAATTATTGTTCATGACATGACTCATTTTTGTGTTATCTTTTTTGTAGAATGTAGGAAGAAATTAATTAAGGTTTTACTCATTCATGATGTAGATTCATTAAGAAAAAAGGAATAAGTTGGATCACAAAATTGCATGATTTGGTTATACTTTAAGTATAACCAATAACTTGATCAAAGATACAATATTAGGATGAAATAGACCCTATTGTATTGAATGACATTGAGAGTGCAATGAGTGCTTAGTAGGACAAGTGGATGAGGATAATGACAATAGAGAAGAGGGAAATGCGTTGGTTTTAAAAGAAAGCAATCATCAAATGGTGGTATTACTATAGGATCTTCCTACTTCTAAGAAAGGTCCAACTGCAACTTCAGCTCCAATAGGAAGAAGGGGCAAAGAGAAGATTTAAATTGGGGTCGAGAATGAATTGCAATTTGATAGCTCCGATTTTACGATTAAAAAATTACGAAATTTGACAGAGTTTTTCTTGAATGCTCCATCGGATAATATTGAAGATAAATAAAAGTCAGATAATTAGAAATTCAAGACTTTTATCTTATGTTTTGTTGTTATTTTTTAGTTTTGAACGTGAAATTTGTTGTGTTACCTTGATATCAATAATACTCTTTTGGTATGGATAGAACAATGAAAATCTATTTATTTTCATTAATCCCATGTATTTAGGAATTTATTTTTATTAGAATTTCTTTTTATTTAGGGTTTGTTTGCACAGTTTCCTACTTCCTCATACGTATTTTATGTTTCTAAAAGGTTATTATGAACTTTAAAGTTGTAAAACTTACATTGGACAAGGTATACAGTGTTCATTTAGGATGTTATAGCTGTACTGGGCTTGTATTTGTCAATTATAGTATTAGCTTTGGATCTCACATTGCAGGAAGGAGTATTAAAGTTCTCAATAGAAAATCAGAATACCCCTTGGAGGAAAATTTTGGAATTTGGTTCTCGTGTATTTGACAAGACTCGAACTCCTGGTGATCTCAAGGATAAATGGAAGAACATTGTCTCGAAAGAAGGTAGAATTGCAAATTGTAGTTGTACTCCTGATTTATAATAGGTGTTGTTTAGGAAATTATTTCGTTTTATGTTCTATGTTTTATGCTATGGAGACTTTGGCATTTTAGCTAGCAAGTGTCTTTTAAACTATATGAAAGAACTGGTAAAGATGAATTCTTAAATCATATTTTTACGTTGTAAACAATTTACCTTCCTTTTGAACAATCTTCTTTCGGGTTCTTGGGACATTGGGCATATCTTTGAATATTTTTTCAATGGGATGCTATTATAGAGTCCTGCCTCAAACTCTGATTTGAAAGAACATTTAGGATACTGGGCAGCAGCATAAAATACCCACAGTTTGAAAGTGTTAAAAGAATTAGAGGGGTCTGATGACCACCTAAGTACTTGGGGAATCCACCCTCAAAAGCTATATGTTAAGAGGGACTTAGGTACCCCATATTACTCCTGTAAGATTTAGACACCCCATAATACTCAAGTCCCTATCAAGGTTTCAAGTTAGTTAGCTGGATGATGTTGCAAACCAAATACAATCTCAACAATGTATCTTGGCGGCACACCTACTCAGGCCATAGCATTACGCAACAGACTACCTATAAGACATTAATGAAATATCACTCAATCAGGAATAATAACAGAGAGAATAACAATCAGGAAGAAGGAATACCACTCAAAATCTCCATTCCTAGCCTTTGAGTCTTCTATTTGATTCTCTGACCCTAATGCTCCTACTAATCCTCTTGAATCCCAATCCATTTCCACATGTCTCTAAGAAATAACAAACTTATCTTTTTGTCCAACTCACAATTTTTCATGTTGTCCTCTTTCTCCAACTCACCTTTCCCCTGACTTTCACGTGTTACACCGAACCCCTTCACCCTCTCAAAACGATGATTAAGGCTGAAATTCAATTGCATTGCGACAAGGTATTATGTTTTACTTTCACTAAGAAGAACACATGGAGTCATAAGTGCCCCAATCGCCAACTCATGTTATTGTCCACTGATTTGGACACTGGAAATTTTGATAGACATTGGACCGTGCTTGCAGCCAAGGAACCTCTACCATTTAGTTGCAATGGTGCACTAGCTTAGTTTCTAAGCTTGTTAGGGATCTTCTGGCCTTGCCACTATTCCCATATTGCCCATCATTCGCACCTGAGGATTGATCGGCAGATAACCTTAAGGTTATGGTTGGTAATGGCACATTTTTGTGTGCGAAAGGGCGAATTCGTGATACTCCTCTACACATTCAAGGGCATTTAGTCCATTTTCCTGGTTATGTTTTGCCAATTTTAGGTGTGGATATTATTTCGGGCCTGGCTTGCAACACGAATTTCCTGAGCACTTACACCCGTATTACATCTACCTTTTATTGGCCTTGAGTGCGGGCTACTATCAAGGACTTTGTTCCATCCTGTCAGCTGTGCCAACTTGCCAAGATTTGCAAACTACACCCCACATGTTTGTTGTGTCCTCTTCCTATTCCAACACATATTTGGGATGATGTTGTTACGGATCTCATCATCAAACTTCCAAATTTGAAGTGGTATACATAGATCATGGTAGTGGTGGATTGGTTATCCAAGTTTGCCCATTTCGCTCCCCCCATGTGTTGTATAATATGTCTTTTAATGTCCAAAATGTTGTTAAATTGAATGGTGTCGGGTCTCCTATATCACAACAAAATCTTCACTAGATTTTTTTGGACCCATTTGTTCTGTTTGTAGTAAGACATCGTTACACATGTTAACTGCTTACCATGAATTCTACCTTCAATACCTCCATAGGCATTCTGGTATCTTATGATAAAAAGGGGGTAAAAAAAACAGGAATGGTAATTACACAGTCCACCATTTTCCATATATATAGAAAAAAAAAGATTTTTTTTTTTCATTGATTCAATTTTCAATCGATTTGTCAATAACAAACGGATTACGAGTAATTTGTGTCGATCTCATTAATCGAGGATACACGACAGAAGGAATTAATCCTTTTTTTTATTTACAAATTTCACCTTCTTCGTTTACACATGTTTATGGGCGTGACCCACCCACCATTATGTCCTTATCTTCGTTTGATGCTACTCCAATCGATATCTTCGTTTGTGCTATTTTGGTCCTTTCTAGGTTGCCCGACACATTGGATCTGTTGTATATAAGTTGGCTCTTCCCCTTGAATCTCTCATACATATGGTGTTTCATGTGTCCTTTTTGAAGCCTTGAGTGGGGGTTCCTGCAGCCCAATATGTGCCTTTACCATTGTTGTTTACTTCAAAGGGACTTTTGACATCCTGTCAAACTCCTTGATGTCCGTCAAGTCAAGGTTGATAACTTGTGGCAGGTTCAGGTGCTTGTGTAGAGGGATGACATCCTCACCCCAACCTGAGAATTCTGGGATCATTTGCAGAGGAGAAGGTCTATTTTGAAGAGGGTGGAAATTTCTGCTGTACCCACAGCAGGATAGGACCCAAGACCAACATGTGTCAACAGATCTGGATATTGGAGAAAGGGAAGGGATCTAGATTGGTTAGAAGGCGTCCAGCAGATGGGACCCAAGACCAACGCTGGTCAAGATCCAGATGATGGGGAAAAGGGATACAGTTTGGTTTGGTTAGAAGCAAACGCACTAGCTAGGAAAACATCATAGAGAATGAATGATAGAGTATGACCGTTAATATTTTCTCCCTCTGATATTTCTAATTTCCTTGTTTCTGCACTTTTCTGCATTTCTGTCTCTTTCTTTAAAGATCTCCTTTCTTTCTGAGAGCTAAATCTCAAACTCTGTTATCCGTTTGCTATTATTTTCATCTTGTTATTGAATTTATAAGTTGACCATTGCACTAGGTAAGAATTGATTCAGAAATTGTAAGGAGATGAAAGGTGTCTCTACCATCTCATTGTATGTCTATGTCTTGGTCACCTTGATCAATAGATATTTAATAAAACATTGGCTTATTGCTTGTTCTTTTTTCCAAAATCTTCCCATAAGAATAAAAGGAGAGGACTAAAACTGATATTTGCATAAATGTAGCCATAACATACCTATTTGGATTTTGGATGCTACTGCTTTCAGATTATTTAAATTAGTAACATGTTCACTATGCAGGAATTTAGTAGAACCTTTGCATGAAGATTTTTCTGAGCATCTATGGAAACCTGGGTTTCTTACATGTTATTTTGTCAAAAAGTGGAAGCAAGGATAGAAGATGCAGATGGAATTTAAGGACACACATGTATTAGATATGTATATAATACATCTCTTATTCAATTCTGTGTATAACTGCAGGGTCTCCTATAACTGAATGCAATTTCATCCTAATTTGTCTAAACCGTAATTCCTTTGTATATTTTGTGGACGAAAAAGTTATACATTTTAAATAATTAAATTCTATAACATTATAAATGTATATAATTAAAACTATAAAATTATTTAACATATATTAATTTTAATTAATTTATATAATTTAAAAATAACGTTATTTATTTTTTTATTATCTTAAAAAATGTGCACCCATATGCACATATGTATTTTCACTAGTAATTTATAATGGAGTAGTAATTTAAATTTTTATAATAATTAACTATGAAAAAAATTAATAATACTTTTACTTTTCATAAATTTAATAATAACTTTTTTACTTTTATAAATTTAATAATGTTTTTTATTTTAATAATTATAAAATATTAATAATAAAATATTTATACTAAGATTTAATTTAATTATTTATCATTCTCGTCTGTCTTATTAAGTTGTAAAGAAAACAATTCTCAATATTTGTCCCTTACCCCTTTATGTGATAGATGAGTACAAGACTAAAAAATAGGAAGAAGTGATGTACATCTCTATATCAAAGATCAATTCATATCTTGACTAAACTACGGAATAATGATTTTTATGGTTTTTAAACATGAATTTATATTATGTTTAGGATATAACATACAGAGAACGTAAAAAGAAAGAAAGTGAAACACAACTTAAATGAAAACTGTTTATAGTTGTTAGTTAAAATAAAAATAAGTCATATATTAATATATTAATTATGTCAATTGGTTATAATTGAGGACAAGTCAGTAAGTCCTGCTTGAGATTGAGCTGATCATGTTTCATTTTTAAGTTGACGATGTTCCTAGGTCAAGTTGATCGAGATTGATTTAATGACTTTATGTAGATTTAGGCTTTGTTTTGTTTTGTTGAGGGTAGATTATGGTATGGTTGTTTGGATTCCACTAAGACTACTTCTTCCTGCACCTCCATATCATCTTCCTGCACCTCCATAATTTTTAAAATTCCAATAATAGACATGAGGAAATTACAAATTTAACCCTGCTGCTATAAAAGAAGGTTTTCCATGGAAGGGGTGCGGTGCATTTATGAACATTGGTGGAAGGTATCGCAGTGGTGGTGGGAGGCTCCTACAGTGTTGGAGTGGAGGGTTGAAGGCACTTTGGGTGGCCGTCGGTGGTTGTGGGTGGCTGAAAAACAACCACCGTCGTCTTCGTCGAGGTATCTGGTATTCATTTTTTCTGATTTTCACGGATTGTAGAAACCGTAGAAGTTTAGTATTTACGAATTCTGTAAGCCGTAAGTTTAAAATCAATATTTATGCCTCTTACGGATTACACAAACCGT
>Ga0209700_108038_pt1 | contig 14047 bp, 11 predicted proteins | sample SiratroredBW_FD_187528 | JGI IMG/M metagenome (GOLD analysis project Ga0209700, IMG submission 187528) | Root nodule microbial communities of legume samples collected from California, USA - Siratro red BW (SPAdes) (version 2) | ecosystem: Host-associated > Plants > Roots > Nodule | place: USA... | reverse complement strand
ATCATTTTTTAATTATTTGATATTATGATTGTTAGGTTTAACAATTAATAAAAAAAATTATTATATAATAATAATTAACAAATAATTTTTTAATTATTTAGCACTATGTTTGTTACTTTAACAATTAAAAAAAATTAATAATAATAATTAACAAAACTGTAGTAAAAAAATTAAGACATACAAATTTATTTTAAATTAAAACAAAATAACATGATGATAATAATAATAAAAATAATTCATATGAATTTAATAATAATTATTATTATTTTTAAATTAAAATAAAATAACATAATAATAATAATATAATTAATAATAAGTGAATTTAATAATAATTATTATTTTTTAAATTAAATTTGTATGAAATTATTCTTATTATTATTATTATTTAAATTAAATCCATATGAATTTAATTAAAATTATTCTTATTATTATTATTATTATGTTATTTTATTTTAATTTAAATAAATTTGTATCTCTTAATATTCATGTTATAGTTTTGTTAATTATATTATTATTATTATTATTATTATTATTATTATTTATTTTGTTAATTGTTAAACTTAAGGATCATAGTATTAAATAATTAAAAAATAATTGAAGAGAGAGAAACAGTTTTAATTAATATCATTAATTGAAATCGTCAACATGTCACTTTTATTTTGATCAGTTTGAAATTATGCCTATCTAGCTGGCAGAATTTGCCCATTTTCGTAAATAATTTTTTTTCTACCCATTTTGGGAATTAAAATTGAAAAGTACACCAAAATGGAAAAAAAACCTACAAATAACTAAGCTCCACTGTTATTCTGTTTAATATGAACTAGTGTTTGTCTATATATAGGGGCTGGAATAATGGTATCCTTGTAAGATTGTATACCTGGAATAAGAATAAGTTCGAAGTAAGTTCGAAGTTATTTTAGACGGTGAATCAAATTGATATTATTTAAAATAGTTATGTATACAACTATTTTTATTGAAAATTATAAAGAGTTGTAATTTCTTATAAAATGATTTTATGAACATTTTTTTATATTTAATTAAGAATTAAAAATTATTCGTTAACATTGTTATTGGATCAAAACATTATTCACAAATTAAATTTTGCTAAAATATTTTCATATCAACTTTCTCAATATATTTTTTTTAATTTCTTGTATGTTATATATTGTTATTGTAAAATTCACATTCTTTTTTAGGCACATCATATCATTTTCCTTGAGAGTGAGTCACTGATTACATACTCAAATGACAAATTTTATATGGTTGTTACTCAGTAGACACATTATAAGGAGTAACAAGTCACTTTATAGAAATAGATGTCTATTTCTAATTGTGGATCAACAATGTTTGTTGGAAGTATTCTTTGTTTATATCGGATGACCGAGCTCAATCTTATCTACTAGATATTGAATATGAGGCGTCTTCCACAATACTAACACTTTTCAAATGAAATTAGATGTTGATAGAGTGTCCTAGATCACTGACGTGTGATCTCCTCGGTTCTTCGTTTGGTCAATTTAGATAAGAGATCAATTCTCATTTTTTTTATCCTTGGTTGATATGGTCATAGAGGGCTAGTTAGGATCTTGATCAACTCAAATGGAGATATAAAACAAAATCTGTTAAGAAATTACATTTCCTTACTATAATTGTAGGCTATATATTTATATAATCATATTAGTTGTTTATTTTCTTAACCTTTGAACTCTTTTATCATTAAGATGATTTTAATGAGCCATTTAAGATAGTTTTAATGACTTCCTTAATTTATTAGATTAATTGGTTTAATGGAAATCATTTTTGGAGAAGTTATCAGAATAAAAAAAAGGTACAATTATTCAATATGTGACTCATTTATGATACTCAATAATTTAACATAATGACTAAATTTATTATTCAGAACAACATTTATTCTATAATTTTCTATCAAAACCCACTCATTACAATAAGAAATAGGCGCAACCATGAGTAGCTATGAATAAGGAAAGCATTTGGTCACTAAGAACTACAAGTAGAAACTAGAAACAAATAGAAAATGAAACTTGAAATGGATTGAAGGGAGGAGAAGACGAAGAATGCACCATCCTAGAAGAAGAACTCCAAGAATAAATGCAAGACAAGTCACCACTTAAAAAAAAATTCTCAATATAAGACTCCAAATGTAAGATAAGATAAACTCTCAATTCTCAAGATATTCTCAAGATACTCTTTCAAGGAAACTCTCTTTCTCATTCATTCATCTTACCTGTCTATATTTTACAAGAGAGAACACTTTTATTTATATAGTATATTTGGTCAAAATAAGTTCCAAGAGTCATGCAAAGAATTAATTATATTTAACTAAGTTAATCCCTTGAAATTAGAGAAGTCACATGTTAGTTCCTAAAAAGTTGGGAAAAGAAATTATTACAAAAAAATGACACCATAAGGAAGCACATGGATGGCTCCACTTGAAAAGTTCAAAAGGTCATGGAGCTTTTCTCAACACTACAAGAAAAATCGCATTTACCTAAAACAAAAATCTGTATGTAATGAACAAAATCCTACGTAATTCAAAATTATCTGAGTTACATACAGACAAAAACCCGTATGTAATATGATCGTAGGTAATTTACATACGAATATTACATACGGATTTTTACATTTACATACGGATTTTACAGATTTTTCCGTATATAATTACATATACAAGTAATAACCACTACACCAACATCAACTTTGCAATCATATACTTATTGTTATTATTCTTATAATGACCCTTGTTATTACTATTTTTGTCAATATTAATAAGTATAATATTAATAGTACTAAAATAATAATATTATTATCTTTAATATTAATAATAATAATAATACCAATTGAGTATAAACTGAATATTATATATAAAAATCACCAAAACAATGAGTTCAAAAGATTACATTCAATCTTAAAGATGAAGAATTAATTACCCATGGTAGCCATTACAACCCAATGAAAGGAAGATTAAGAGAAGAAGAAAATCTTGATTCTAGCCGTCCGCCTCCATCCTCTAGGTCTTGCTTCCGTCTTCAAGGTCTTGATGCCTTTCAAAACCCTAAAAATCTCCTTTTAAACTTAGGTTTAGGCCTAGGTTAAGTGACTTTTCTTTTGGGCCTTTCTCTATTTTAACTTTTTATTTCTTTTCTTCATTAATCTTCCAATCTATCATTTTCTTCATTATTTTATACCTGAAATTTCACAATAATTGAGATTAAATAATTTCATTTAACTCAGAACTCAAAATATAAGTTTAAATCCAAAAACTCTAAAATTTGAGTAATTATTATTTTAAATAACACTTCAATTCATAAGTACTAAATATTTTTTATATATAAAAATATTCAAAATTAGTAATATTGTGAGGATAATTCAAATCATGCTCTAATAACTCTATCAACCTTTGTCATTTGTCTTATCACGTTGCCTTCTGCATAACTTATTTGATGAAAAATTATGATTGTGATTATATAGCTCTGGAAGTACTGGCGTAATCACCGATAACTATAACAAGTGCCACCTTCTCTAATCCTTTTTATATTAGAATTTAGCTTCTTGTAGGACTTTGTCAATGAAATAGATCGATCATTGTTCCCTTCTTGTACCAGAGTCAAGCTAACGGCTTTGTCAATTATTGTGATGTAAAATTAAAAAGACTTTAACGAAAAATATACATTAGCTTTAGCTTTAATGCACAGGGAAACTGAGGTCAATTTCGTACTCCATTTTCACTTAAGCGGAAAATTTCAGCTCAAGCCAAAATTGAGCCGAAAACAAATGTTGATTTCTTGCTATATTTTTGTTTTAGTGAAATTTCGTTGATCGAGAAAAACTAGAAATCAACATCATGTAGTAAGACTAAACTGATTTTCAAAACTTTACCCTAGGTCAATATAATAATTTATAATTTTTATACAAACTTAAAATAGTTAACATGACTATAATTTTTTCAAATATAACTTGTATTATCATAAACTTATAAATCAATTCATAATAATTATAAGAAATTAATTATTTACATAAAAAAATCATTTTAAAAATTCTTTATAATTTAACATGAAAAAATCTATTAATAATATTAATATCTTATTAATAATATTAAATCTAAATTACTTTAGAACAATTATCTATTATCCAAAAACTCAAAATATCATTTAAGTTGATTTCAAACATTTACATATTTTTAAACAAAACACTAACTTGCGTAAAACCCAAACTAATTATGACCAAATCACTTTTATAAGGGACAAAAAAGTTAAACTTTTATGTAAAAAATTCTAATCAACCATGTAAATGTATCCTTGTATTCTTTTTAAGTAACCAAAATTTATCTTAACTGGTTTTCGTTAAAGAAGAATTGTTCAATCAGTAGCAAAATATCGTCCTTTATCTGGACCATATATACACATGTATGCACTGTAGTTGCCGGCCATTGGAAATAGCAATAGATATCGATACTTTGCACTTAGAAGTGAGTAAAATGGATTAATATCTCTGAAAGACAGGTTAGCGGGTGTACTTTTAAGTCGACTCTGAAGTAAATGTTTCAAGAATGTGAAGAGACAGGTTACAAAAGTCATAAACCTTTGGTCGCGTATGCAAGCTTTCCTCCTATATCAATGGTGTTGTTAATTTGATCTATAAACAATTCCTTACATTTTCTTCTACACATTACAATTTTAATTTCTAAGTCTTAAGAGTTATGGATTCTTTCTCTATTTTTTTTTTTTTTCTGGACTCGCGGTTCTTCAAAACAGTGAGACAATTTTTTCCTATTAATTTTTTTACCGAGACAAACATGGTGAATATTTAGATATTATGGTTCTTGATTTGAAAAAAAAAATGATTTCATTCTGAAATCTAATATATTTCATGTTTTTTTACCATATGACTCATTCTAGTGTACTTTTTCATATTGATGTTCAAAATGGAAAAAAAAATTATTTACCAAATATTTTCAAATTAATGAATCATTCCACCTATTCATTATTTTAGGCTGGTCAAATATAAGTCATATATTGGCGATTTCAATTAAAGACATTAATTAATATCTGAAATCAAGATTATTGAGGTTATTGGTCTCATTACACAGGTCCAAATCTTATATCCAACCCGATGTTACATATCCCATTAGTAACTAAGTGCAAGGACAAACTGGAAATATCAGACCCTTCAAATTTACTTTTCAGAGGAGGAATATGAAAAAAAATAAAATAAAAGCAATTAAATAAGGGAGTTAATTAGAGGTGAAGTTGAGTTGTTATAAACATAGGGTTGGAAAGAGAGGAACCAAAAGAGAATTGGATACTGGACTGAATTGGGAGAGTCTGGCCTCTCGAAAGTCAGGAGAGAAAATTCTGTTACTGCTTTATTTCATCTTTGTTCCACTGTTATTTTCAATTACAAACTCAAATACACTCAGAAATATGATTCAGTTACTCCCTTATCTACTATTTTATTGTTATTATTATCAAATACTCTTACAATTGGTATCAGATTCTTTATCTGAGATCCAAACCTGTGAATCTGGGATTCAAACTTGTGAATGGTTACCACACGCAGCTGAGGAACGATGGAGGAACCTGTTGAAGGGTTAGAGAAACGAATGATGGACCACGACCAGATGTTAGAGACGATATTAAAGAAGCTCGACGATATGGCGATGCATTCACCACCGCAGAATCAGGAGCCGCATTAGGAGGAGGAGGACACTGCCTCTCAAATTGCAGATCCCGGTGAAGGAGGACAGAATTGCGAAAATTCACGCTACAAGGGTGACGGGGGACACAAATTAGAGGTTCCAACATTTGATGAAGCATATACGAACGGGTGGTTAGTGAGAATGGACCGTTTCTTTCGGTGTCGGACATTTCGGTGGAAGAGAAGCTCGATTATGCGATGCTAGGATTAGTGAGGGAGGCTCTTACGTGGTTCGAGTGGTGGGAGGCTAAGTTGACATTTCACACTTGGCTCTGTTTCAAGCAGGACTTGCTGAAACGTTTCGAACCAGGAGCGACGTCAAATCCGTTGGCGCCATTGTTGCAGGTCAAGCAAACAGGCTCTATCATGGAGTATCAGCGTGATTTTGAGCTTGCGGCCAGATCACACAGAAATTTGGATGGAGAGACCTTACTATGTATGTTCCATGAAGGGTTGAAATCGACTATTAAGTCGGAACTAGATGTGGCGGAGTTTGAATCCCTACAAGCGTTGATGGATCTTGCAATGGTTGTTAATGGGGACAACGCAAACCCTAAGTCTATTGAGGGTTTCAATAGAGGTACGAATTGGGTCAGGCCCAATAATTTTAATTCCTACTTTGGATGTTCCCCACCACCAAAACCCAAGGAGAACCAAGTCACTCATACCACAGCTTCTAGCTCATCTGGCCCAAAGCATAATTCTCATTGGATCCCAAATGAAGAGTGGCTTGAATGCCAACGCAAGGGTCTATGTTACAAGTGTGAGGAGAAGTGGAATCCATCCCACACGTGTCGACACCGCCATCAACACTTGGTGCTAATAGATGCTGACGAAGAGGAGGAGCTTGAACCAACACCTGAAGAAATCATAGAGGAACCCTCTACTCTTAATCTACAAACTCTGTCTCTCCATCTTTCATCTTTCAGTTATTGGGGGTTCACATCTCATCACACATTTAAGGCTAAAGGCATGATCCAGGGCTCGGAGGTGATTGTGTTGGTGGATTTAGAGGCAGAGGCCAATTTCCTTTCCACTCACATCCTCTCGTTCCTAGGTTTACCATTGAGTCTGATGCGACCAGTTCAAGTTGAAGTTGGGAATGACGCTATTGAACCAGGAGTTGGGGGCTGCAAAAATGTCGAACTGATAGTGCAAGGTGTTTTGATTGTTGCGAACTTTCTTGTCATGGAGCTTGGGCGGTCGGAGGTGGTGCTTAGTGTTAGTTGGGTGGCAAGCCTAGGCAAATTTGAAGGCGACTATAAGCAGTTGACACTGAGTTGGATGTCTAATGAGTCCCGAGTAACACTGCAAGGGGACCCTAACCTCAGTAGAAGCAATGCATCAGGAAAGATGACTTTAAATGCATTGAAAAACAATAAGGAGGGTTTCTTGGTGACTCCTTTATTCTACTCTGATGGGGATAACATTACTTCTCCTATTACAATTGAGACTCTTGAATTATTGCAACAATTTAATGATATTTTTCAAGAACCTTTTGGGATGTCTTCGTTTATACTACATGATCATACCATTCTGTTGAAGGAGAACTCAGAAATCGCTGCTTATCCATTCACACCAAAAGACATCGTTGCTCTCTTCATCAAGGAAGTGGTTCATCTCCATGGTTTTCCATCTTCTATAGTCACGGATAGGGACAAGATTTTATCAGCTCATTCTCGTTGGAACTATTTAAGCAAGTTGGTACTACATTGAAGATGTCCTCTGCCTACCACCCTCAATCTGACGGTCAGACGGAAGTTGTTAACAAGTGCTTAGAAACTTATTTGAGATGTTTGACAGGCTCCAAACCAAAGCAGTGGCTGACTTGGCTACCTTGGACCGAGTTTTGGTATGATACAAATTATCACGGTTCAATTCGCATGACCTCATTCAAGGCCTTATACAGTAGAAAACCATTTCCTCTATTAAGGGATGGATTGGAATTTGTGGTGGAGGATGTTCGGTTGATGATGGCAGAACGAAACCAGGTCCTAGATGAATTGTAATTTTAATTAAACAGAGCTCAAAACATAATGAGACAGTCTGCAGATAAGAAAAGAAGAGATGTTGTATTTGAGGTAGGAGAATTTGTGTACTTAAAACTCCATCCCTGTTAGATGCAATTCTTAGCAGCCGGGACTAATCAAAAGCTAGTTGCTCGATTTTATGGAGTTTTAGAAAGAATTGGGGGTGTTACATACAAGTTACAATTACCAAAAACTATTAAGATTCACCCTGTCTTCCATGTCTCCTCATGTCTCCTTGCTTAAAAGGAGTGTTGACCCTTTTACATCATCTCAACCCCTGCCACAAGACTTATCTGCCAAAGCAGAACTGTTAGTACAATCAGAACACATACTCGACAATAGGAAAAATGACAAGGGAGAACTTGAAGTTTTAGTTAAATGGCAACATTTACCAGATTTTGAAAATTTTTTAGAGTTAGCTGCGAAGATCAAGACTGTGTTTCCCCACTTTTACCTTGAGGACAAGTTGAATCTCCTAGGGGGTATTGTTACATACCCAGTTAGTAACTAAGTGCAAGGACAGAATGGAAATGTCATACCTTTCAAATAAGGGAGTTAATTAGAGGTGAAGCTGAGTTGTTATAAATATAGGGTTGGAAAGAGCAGAAGGGGAAGAGAATTGGATAGTGGAGTGAATAGGGAGAGTCTGGCCTCTGGAAAGCCAGGAGAGAAAACTCTGTTATTGCTTTATTTCATCTTTATTTCACTATTATTTTCAATTACAGACTCAAATACACTTAGAAATATTAGTTACTCCCTTATCTATTGTTTTATTGTTATTATTATCAGATACCGTTACACCCAACTTGAGACCAAGCAAATCCAAGAAGACCAGTTACAACCCGAATATAAAAACCAAATGGATGAGCCAATTTCAAATTGGCTAAAAATATGTACTTATTATGGTAATGAAGGTCACAACATGGGAAATTGTCCTTATAAACAATAATTATTTTATGTAATTCATTACTTTAATTTAATCAGTTTGGTTATTTCCACATCAAATATTTATGATTGATAAATAGTTGATGCTCTAATCATGTCTGTTCATTTTATCTTTCTGATAACTGAAAACACATTGATGGCAGTCATGCAACTGCAACTTGATCCACTTATTGTGACCGAATAATTAATATAATAAATATTATTTTTTTTATTTATAATATTTATTATTATTATTATTATTATTATTATTATTATTATAATCGTTATTGTTATTATTTTAATTAGATTTGTTAGAATATTACTATTATTATTATTATTTTAATTTAATTATAATTATTATTTCAATAATTATTATTATCATTTAAATTAAATTTATATGAATTTAGTTAAAATTATTATTATTATTATTATTATTTAAATTAAATTTATTTAATTAAAATTATTGTTATTATTATTTTTATTTTGTTTTGTTTTAATTTAAAATAAATTTATGTCTTAATTTTTTGTTATGATTTTGTTAATTATTATTATTAATTTTTTGTTAATTGTTAACCGTAACAAACATAGTGTCAACTAATAATTAAAAGATGATTGCAGATAGACAAATAATTTTAATTGAAATCTTTAGCATGTCACTTATATGGGAGGCCGGAAATCATGCATAGATGGAAGGATTTATTAATTTGAAATCCTATCTAGCTGCCCAATTTCTCTATTTTGATAAATAATTTTTTTTTATCTATTTTGAGCATTAATGTGAAAAAGTATACCAAAGTGGAAAAAAACTCTTGAGATGGTAACATAGAGGCTCGTATTGTGGTTTGCATGGTTTAGGAAATAATGATGGCATATCCAAGGGATAATTCGGATTCAAGAGGAGGTATTTTTCTTAGTACCTAACCGTTACAAATAATGTATGATATGAAGCAAGGTAGACATCTATTTAATATTTTTAATTTACGAAAGTGAATCAATAACAATAGATTAACTTTGGAGTGAAAAAGCAATGGACTAACTTAGAAGTAGAGTACTGCCGATTGCTGCATGCAACAAAAAGAAATTAAAAATTTATCAATAATAAGGAAAATGAATTTTATTGATTATTCCATTCCATGCAGAACGTTGAATGAAAATTTATTAAATAGGTACAGAACACCATTATTGTAGTGACTTTGACAACAGTACAAGAAGAAGAAGATTGAGTAACAGTGATAACAAACAAATTAACGGAATGATTAATAAAAGTACTTAATATGTGAAAATGTTGATGGGGTTCGAAGAAGTGAGTATTTTGATTAAGTCTCTAATAAGGCTGAACTTGGGAGTCATAAGTAGCTCCAGACTTCCAATTAGCAGGAATAGGGATCTTGGGAAGCAGCCAATATTTGTAGCCAACTTGAAACCTGAGACGGATTTCACCACTGGGTGGGTTAGCAAAGTCAAACACTGCCCCATAGGCCCTGCGAAGTGGCTCCCATCGTTTCTGCCCTCTCTGCATCCATATCATTTCAACAACCAAATTCAGTTCAAGCACACGGACAAAAGCAAATGAACTCAACAATTTAAACATTGTTATATAAGAAGAATTTACCTGCCACAACTCTACAGCAGTGATGTCATTAATTCCATTTACGTTGAGAAGCACAACAGCAAAGTAGCCGGGGTTTTTGCTGCTTTCCTGGACATGGAGCTTGATGTTAGAAGGGAATGTGCAGGGAACCCTTTTGAATGCAATATCCACTACCCCTTCCTTTAACAGTTGGGCAGAAGCAGCTGCGTTGAGTCCCAATTCTGAGAATCCACGTTTGCTCATTATGAAGTCTGTTCCGTCTCCCGCGCCATAGTCTGTTGCCACCACGTATACTCCATTCCGGTTGCATTCGGCCTTTTTGCACCATACCTATTTCATCATTTATTAACAATTGTTAATGGATTTAAATATTTTCTTATATTAACCACAACACCACCAAACCTTGCTTTGTTGAAAGTAATAGAAACAAAAGCATCTACCTTATAGCATGCACCACAACCAGCTCCATTCCGCCATAGCGCTCCTGATACGGCTACAACATTGCCATTGTTCATCGTCCTACCGTATTCTCCATATCCACAAGCTCCCCCTGAAATATTATACCCATTGCCTCATCAAATTCATTGTATCTACGTCATGCTATGAGACTAGTATTTAACTTCTACCAAACGAACTATGCTTTGTACAAACATGCTACAAGATGAAGAAACTTACTAGGATTCCCATAGCCACCAGGGGTATTATAATAGCTTGCTCTGGAGTTGGAAGCATATTCGTAGCAGCTACACAGTGCAGGGAGGAGCAATATCGCACAAAGCAGACCAAGTTGGTGCTTAAAACCGAGTTCCATGCCTACACCACCAGACAATGTGAGAAGATGAAGTATAGGAAATTGAGAGAAGGCTTTATGTTTATGAGATAGGTAGCAAGTGTAAAATGCAGTCCTATATTTATAGTGTAGCCTCAGTTCTTGACTCTCGTTGCGCGTACCATCCATCGCTGGTATACTCCTGTTTCTCTTTTCTGTAGGCCATTTTATAAGTTTAAAAACTGTTAACTGGTTTTGAACTGAGAAATCTACTCAAGAAATTTCGAATCTATTAATTTGATGAATATCTCAATTTTTTTTTCATTATTAATAAACTACTTTGTTAAATACGTCCTTTTAAACTATATGAAAGTCAAATGTTTAGTTTTGGGTCAAAACCGAAGGGTACGTGGAAACAACATATTGGAGGCCACCTTTAACATCATGTATATTATGCCCATACCATGTTATTTTATTGTTTAATAATAAGATAAGATTTCAGTGTTATCAAAATTGACTGTGCATATTAAAAAAGACCCATTTTGTGGTTGTTGTTGGTGGATTAGAAATCTTATACTGATTAATTAGTTTAACAGGTTTTCAAATGGAGTGACTGTATAAATTATTAATTCTTTTACAAGTACAATATACACCAGTGTTTTCTAGAGATTTGTTTTTGTAAAGATAAAGGCATCCATCTTTTATCAATCTCACCATTTTGTTGTATGAGGGCGTAACATTTCTTTATGGCATGCCCATGAGCTTTATGAAACTCACACTTTGTGGAAGTCAAAGTAATCAGTCAATCTGTGTGGGGAGTTGAAGCTGTCTTGTTACACTAACATCTTTGAGAATTCATATTCTAATAATATAAATAAGAATAAAATTATGAGGGACTTAGGAAGCTGGAATGGATACGCTTGGAAATGAAAATCAAAATGGAGAATTGAATGGGAAGAAAGTCAGTTAGATGTTATGTGCATTCAGATAGAAGGAATCAAGTTGCATAAGGATAAGTTAAATGAATGGAAATGGAAGGGTGATGAAAATAATATATACTCTGTTAACTTTAAGATTCTTGGAAAGTCAAAACTCTTCCATCAACACAACACCTTGCATGAAAAGTAATGATTGAGAGAATTGCAACAAAGTATAACTTGATTAAAAGAGGAATAATCATACAAAACAAGTTATGCCCTATTGTAATCTAATGGATGAGAACATTAATTACTTATTTTTCACGTGTAATACTGGAGATGGTTTGGAATATGTGCAATCAATGAACATGAATAAAGAGTGTACAACATAAGGAAGTTAAACAACATTGTAATCAATTTTAGATTATGAACCTCACTCGAAAACAGAATTTTGTGTCAAGAGAAATGTGGATGACACTAATTTAAATTATTTAAAATCATAGAAATAATATTATTTTCAGAAGTAAAGAGATATTTTCTTACTGTTATATGGTTGGCGTTGAATAATAAATAAGATATCTCCAGGAAACTTTTCCCTTTTTAATTGGTGTTTGTGCACCCTAATCTCCTTAAAATTACTGTCATATGACCAATGTTATAGAGGATAGGCTTGAGAGACTAGTGTAAGGATAGGCATGAATTGAATAGGTATTACACGTGGATTATGAAAAGGTGCCGATAGGATATACGGTAAGGTGAGTTGTATTCAAACACTAAAAAATGCAGAATATTACAGGAAATGTGTATATTATGACGCACCCAGATTTATGAATTAGCATGAACTCAGCAAATCAATCTCTCTGCGGATGGATCAGGTCATGCAAATGGAATTATGGCAAATTGTAAAAGAAGTAGGTTATCTAATAATATTAGCATAAGGAAATCAAGCTAACAATGTCATCATTATGCTTGCTTGTTGAAGGACAAAGCTTCCGTCAATTTGTTTTAGTCAATGAGAAATTACAATTAGAATGATATTTATTTTTAAGTCTTTTTTTTTTAGAAAACTACGAGTACCATTCCTTTTCTTTTGTTTTTCATTTTATCTTATTTTTTAATTTTAAACATCTAATTTACCACTTAAAGTAATAATATTTTAATTATATTTGTTTTATTTTTTAACTTGAAATTCTAATACACGTTATTGTATTATTAAACTGGGTTGTTAACTGGATGTGTTTTTTAGGATGTCAAAGTATCCTTTTTCCCATAAAATATACCCAAATGCCTCAAACCGTAGATTTTGCCATTCAAAATCAGGAAACAGCAGTCCACAGAACCCGACTTACTGAAATTAGTTAAAAAGTAAAGACCTGCTAAGACAAAGGAATTGAACTGTTCCACCGGCGGTATATGCATGTAGTAAGATCAAAGGCTGTGCTATAAATACAAGTCTGATGTATCTTCGCTTCCAATCTCATAAACCCTTCTTAAATCTTATGCTTTGTTTTATTGCATTGGTCACAATCTCGTAATTAGTTACTTCCTCTATTTCTATCCTATATATCTTTGAGTTGAATTTGCGATGGAACTCGGTTTTAGGCGCCAACTTGGCCTTGTTTGTGTCATATTGCTCTTCCCTGCACTGTGTCACTCCAAGGAATATTTCACCAACTCAAGAGCAACCTATTATGGCAGTCCTGATGGCAACGGTACTCCAAGTATGTGCTTGTCAATTTTGTTTCTACCAGGCTTAGATTCTTTGTTTTGCAGCCTAGGACTCAAGTAGCATGCATGCCCAAGTTTGAAACTAAATATTCTCTTTTTCTTTCAAATACATATGAGGAATTTACCACTGAAGATGCAGCTTCTGATTTAAAATGCGTTTTAGAAGAATAAATGTACATAAGATTTGTTATTATTTTAGGTGGAGCTTGTGGATTCGGGGAGTATGGAAGGAAGATGAATTGGTACGATGGAAGAGTGGCAGGGGTGTCTGGGCTATGGAGGAATGGAGCTGGTTGTGGTACGTGTTATCAGGTAAAGTGCAAGATAGCAGAACTGTGCGATGTGAATGGAGCATACCTGGTGGCAACAGACA
>Ga0209700_108035_pt1 | contig 14054 bp, 4 predicted proteins | sample SiratroredBW_FD_187528 | JGI IMG/M metagenome (GOLD analysis project Ga0209700, IMG submission 187528) | Root nodule microbial communities of legume samples collected from California, USA - Siratro red BW (SPAdes) (version 2) | ecosystem: Host-associated > Plants > Roots > Nodule | place: USA... | reverse complement strand
AGAGAAAAAAAAAAGAAACTCAAAGTCAAAAATAAAAATTGAGACAAAAGAAAAAAAGAGATAATTCCTAAAACTTTAAAATTTAGTAAAATGATTTCTTGTCTCTTGTTTAGACAACAATTAAGTTATATATATATATATATGTACACGCTCTAAAGTTTGATGGAAATGTGAGCATAAGTGTAGGCTATAATTAAGTTTATAAGCCCAATTATAAAAGTCTAAGTTAATACAAAGTGTTAGAAATCTCATAGATTTGGCATTTCATGAAGTCAAGCAAAAAGCAAATTCAGTCAAAGTGAAGACAAAGAAGAGATGAAGACTTTGTTATAGTTGTGTGTGTGTGGAAGTTGATGGGAACAAGTGCAAAAATTCAACTAATAAAAATACTCAAGAAACCTTAACAAATTAATCTAGAATGGTTATGGAAAAACATATTTTGAAAATTCTATTTTTGGTAAAAATAAATCGATTTATCAAATTTTAAATCGATTGATTTGTACCAACTAACAAGTTGAGAGATAACTGATCTTTAAATCTATTTTAAAACACATTGGAAAACAGTGTTAAATACATGTATTTTGTACAGTTTTGAAAGATAGAGATATACAGGACATATGTGAGAGAATTGCCTTGAAGTTTTCAAGAAATAAATCAAGATTTTTTTTTTCCAAAGAGGATCATTAATGAAAAAGGAGTTCTTGGGTGGATTTTATAGTTTTGAAAGTTTGCATTCTTCACCTTAAACAGAGATTCTTTAAATTAGTTTTAAGCCTGGTTGTTTCAAATTGTTTGTAGATACATCTTAGTTTTACAAAACTTGTTCAATTGGGTGATTAGTTGTATTGTTATAGAGGATTATTGCGTGTTGGTGTGTGTGTTTATGTTGTGTATCTAAAATTGCAGAATCCAAAGTAGAAGATAACAACATAGTTGTGTTTCTTGAAGGGTGCAAGAAAGTGTCTTGAGTATATAGGGTGTACAATTAAGTGTGATTAGTAAATTTTCTTTACTTGTCGGCAAGAAAGATTGGATGTAGTCCTTGAGGAAGGATGCATTAGTATAAATCTTGTGTGTTTGATCTCTCTCTCTTTCTAATCTTAAATTTGTGAATTGATCTGCTGCACAATTGTACATTCTACGTAAAAATAAATAATTGTTCTTGAAATAAATCAATTTAATTTTTCATATTCAACATATGGTGTATTGTGTATTAATTCTGAGAGTTGTCCTTACTGTGTTCATAAAGTTGTCCAGTTGGATCTACCTAGTTTTTTTTGTTCTTGAATTATACAAATAGTATTCTTTAAAATCTGATTAATTTTTTCAACTTTCAATGTATTCTCAAAAATTAAATTGGTTAGTATATCAATTGATTGTTTGTGTTTTAGTGCAAATTTAAGAAATTTACATTCACCGTCTTGATTATCAAACTAATTGATTGAGGTGTGTAATAAACTGAAAAATTTACATTAAAATTTCTTGGAGTTATCTCAATTGATTCATATGTAATTCAATTGATTAATATTTTCTTGACTATACTACTGTGTGAGATTTAAATCAATTGTTTCTAAATTTCAATTTCAAATTGTTGTTTTACTATGTCAAATTAAGAAAATTGAGAAAATCATATTTTTAGTGAGTTATTTTTAATTTTAATTCATTGTTTAGCTTGATTTGTGTTGAACTGATTTTATAGTTTATTGATTAATCAAGATTAACATTCTCTCTTTAAAGTTTTTAAAAAAAAAAAATGATAGTTCAATTCACCCCTTCTTAAACAAGCCAAAAATACAAAATTAAAGTAAATATGTACAATGAACCTAATTTGAACCTAATTTATTAGTATGGAACGAAATGATTAAAAAACTTAATGTGACTATGGATTGTGATTTTTTAGAATCAAAATATTTCTTCAGTAGCCAACTTGATGTTTAGGGGGAGAAAACTAGTGAACCACCAAGTTGGTTAAGTAACCTTAGTTCCCGAGAAACTGTTCTAAAAGAGCAAGTAGATGCAGCCAATGAGCATGTCTCTGTCAACGTAGGAGAGACCAACGCAACCAATGAGGATCCTTCTGAGAATTCCAACAAGAGGTAAGTGATCTTCACTCTACTGAGTTGTCTTTGTTATGAATGAAGTCACTAACAGTGACAGGTTAGCAGCAGGACCAGAGCCTTTCACACTTCCGCCAAAAAGAAACAGAAGGGTATCACCTTATCGATATTCTTTAGAACATGTTCCCCAAAATTCCAGGTATCCTATGAAGAAAACCAGAGAAGGAGTGACAGACAAAGAAAATGGAAAGAACAACTTTGGGAGAGAGAGAGAGTTGGTTAGTTTTTATAAAAATAAAACAAAATTTCTTTATAGAGAGAGTTTGTGACTTTTATAAGAATGAAACTGAATATCTTCTTAAAGAAAGAGTTAGTAGTTGTTATTATAAAAAAAAACTGAATAATTGATTTTTCTATTTTTTAAAAACTTTTCTGTTAAAAAAATATTCATGTGTTATCTTATTTATCTCTAAAATTAAATTCTAGGTTGGTTTTTATTGTGCAGCTATTTTCTAAGATATTACATTCTCCCCAACAACAAAAAATTTGGTCTTCCAAAATTGTAATACTGAGAAAGGAATAAAGATAGGTTTGTCTAATGGTTTCCTCCATCTCCCAAGTTGAACCACTAAACTTAGTATCTCACACAACAAACCTAATCTATAATAGAACGAGCAGCAACACAAATATCCTATATATGAGATCTAAGATTCTTAAAAAAACGATATTTCAAATTCACTTGAAAGTTGTGTATATCAATACTACCAAAACACTTACTATAAAAAAACACTTTACATATAGTTTAACATTCAATTTCATACAAAATCTTTAATCAATCAAAACATAACTTTTTAAAATACTTTAAACATGAAACAATAAGATAGAAATCTATTTTAATTTAATCATGTGTATGCATCCTCACCACTTCATCAAGATTATTTTTTTTCTTAACAATTTGACTCTCATTCATCACAATCAACTAAACTCAACTACAATCAAAATTTTAAAGATCATGATCAAACATCCAACTAGAAATAATTTACCCACTTTTCAAACCTAAATTTTTAACAAAATCTACAAACAGAAAAAACACAATAAACTCATTAGCCTCATATCATCCTAAGGATAAACTGTTGTGATACATAAAAAGAAACATTTTAGTTAATAATGAAGGATAAATTCAACTCCATCAAACATAAACTACATAACTAATATCATCTCTTAAGATGTCAATATGATGAGACATGACCAAAAGTAAAGAGCTTGAAACATTTGAAAGACTTGAAAAACTTATGACAAAAGCAAGATAAGGAGAGTCAAGGAAGCTTTACCGCTAGTATTGGTAACTCTTACTAAAATAGAACTAAGTTTTGAAAAAACAAAATTCTTATTTGGATCAATTGTCTCATAATTAAAGACGATGTTGTGATATTAAATTCAAAAAGAAAAGCTTATATCCAACACTTCTAAACATCTATGTATCCCAACACTTCTTTAAGAATGAGACGTGATTTATTTTTCAAATAATTTTAAAATATACAGTTAAAAATGTTAAATTAGGTAATGTAATTTATAGATTCAAGGTTAGATAAAAGTAAAAGAATAATATCTTATAATAAAAAAAGTTCGTTAAAAATAAAATCAAATATGGAAATCATTCATCTTTAATTTGCATGAGAAAAGGAGGTAAATAAAAAATATTTAGAAAATCATTTACTTTTTAAAATTTATATAAAGCTAAAATTATGATTAATAGTTAATTTCAAATTCAAATAAAAAATACTATAAAACTTATTAAATTAAAAATTTGAAAGGATAATAAAAGTACGAAAGAATGAAATGAAATATTTTATATAGACTTTAAACTAGTAATTATAATAAAATAAATAAATGATAAATTATTTAATTTTTATAATAAATTTAAATTCGAGAGAATAAATCATAATAATTTTATAAATGTACGTTTACAATAAAATTAAAATTGGAAGAAAAATTATATTGGTGTTTGAATTAAATTTTGTTCGTTAAAAAAAATATCTAAATAAATAATAACAAAAATGAAATAAAATTGTTGAAGTAATTTCTAAAAATACATATCAATTGAAGTCTTTAAAATTTTAAATAAAAACTAATTTATTCATTGTTTATATTTATATAATTATAAGAAAATAAGTAAATAAATAAATCATTTGATTTTAAAAAATTAAATGTATAAGTTATAATTTTAAAAGGTAAAATTAAAAAACGAATGATTGTAGAAAAAAAATCAAATTATTAAAATATAATGAAACTTCGCTGCTGCCATGCCTGCACACACTACCATCAAACTCCCAAACCATAACAAAAATCTCTGTAACTGTCTACAAATTGTCCCTACTTATCGACTACATCCTATAATTTAGTGTAAAACCAGCATAGTAAAAAGCGTTTGCTACAAATAACCAAATTCTTAATAATAAAAGACTTGCATGAAGATGGATTTATATCGAATTCACCGAAAACAGCCTATGCATCACATCAAACACTAATAATTTCTATTCGTCTATTTCGTCCTTCGTTTCCTCGGAAGGAGTTAAACGAACATTTCGTAAAGGCTTTACTTACATAAAATACGTAATTACTTGATTTAGACAAACCAACAAACACAAGCAACAGTAGCTTAAACATTTCCCTCATTCACTTCCATCTGCCCCCTTTCAACACATCAAGAGCATGAGAAACACTCAAAAGCTCCAAACTACGAAAGATTAAAAATCAAACAACTAGTAAAAGTAAAATGTAAAAAAAAAGGTGTAAATCCGACTAAGGATAGATAGATATATCATAGTATTGATACAGACCAAGATGGATATGCATTCAACAATCCACCAATTTATTTGAAGTTCGAGTGAACCCTCGACATAGAGAAAGATAAAGTGAACCATTATACCACTCGTCATACTCAACACATAATAAGAACCTTTACGAAGACGCGACAACTAAACACATGTGCTCAACAAGTGAGCCCCATAATGTCAATATCCCATTATCCAACTTTGACACCCACTTCTTATCTACCAACCTTCCCAACTATATAAAATTTGTAGCACTGCGGCAGAAAAAAGGGCTAGCACTATGGACCACTTGCAACCAAATGACGGTAACAACGATTTTTTACAGGTGCAACATTGTATGAAGTTTCCACTATAAAAGTGAACAAACCATTGCGACACCACCAATCCCAGAAGATATAAGCTCCAAGACAACTGAATAGTCTTTTATTTATCACCACCTATCCAACCCAACCAACCAGACAAGGCATTTACTTTGAACGAACTTTTGAACAGTAAAGATGCATGTTCATCTTCCTTAGTCCGGGACCGAAGAGCTCATCATAATCTGTAATGATTTGTCAAAAATGTTAAACAAATCAAAATACAAGGGGGAGCAGTAGAGGTTCCCCCGTCAGACTTCTGCAACATTCTTGGAAAAAGACGATGAGACCAAAATTTATAGGAAGGTGCGACTTGCAATATTGTTCTCTTTAAAGTTGTAAATATCAACAAATTGAAGAATTTGGTACTCACCGTTTGTAGTAGCAAGTGCCTGCAACAAGCCAAGGCCAAAGAAACTCCAACAACATTCAATGACGAATCAGCAAAGTTGGAGTTTGATTGAGTAGCAAAAGGATGCAGCACATTCGCAATATGCCTTCAAGAACCTCAAATACATAATTACATTAGCAAAAAAATGAACATGACAAAAAACAAACAATAAGCAAATAGCTATACATGATTCATACAGAAGCATACCATCTATACTCTGATACTGACATCACACGAAGTAACGACCTGTCCAGATTGACTGTCCTTGAAATTGCTCAGGCAGAGGAGAAAACTGCTGATTTCCAGCTGTGAGCTGCTGTGGCTGCAGCTGCTGATCCTGATGTGGTTTTAAAATATCATAATTTTGATAATCTTGCCAACCATTCTGTTTCTCTGCATGAACAGGCAGAGAATGAACTTGTTTCCCAGGAAACGGAAAGCTGACATTAGGACTGAAGCCATTATTACTGACTAGCTGAGAATTTGACTGAGAGTAGTTGAGAGGACCATTGGAGCCTAATCCTTTGGTTGATGAACGAAAATGATATCCATCCAACCAACTGTAATCATCCATCATGGGATTCCCACTAATTGAATCTGAAACAGTGGATTCAACACCTTGTTTGGGAGGAACGTGACTGAAACCAGGAGGAGGTCCAAGGTGCCTAGTTGGTCGACTGACTGGGGCTTTTCTAGATCCAACTGGCAAAGCTGACGCTTTTACAGCAAAGTTATCAGTAACTACTCCAGAAGATGCAATAGCATCAACTTTTGACGGTACTACAGACTCCAAAGCTTTTGAGATACCATAAAACATGTCATTGGTATCAGCAGCACCTATAGGTTGTTGGATAGGAATAGGAAGCGAAACATGGTTGGTGAAGCCAATAGCTTCTTGTACACCAGGTTTCATCGCATGCCCATTCTCAAATAACCCAAGACCTTTCAAATTGTTAGCGAGAGAAATTTCCTCCTCTAACCACCTAGATGTATGTAGCTGAACTGGTAGCATGTGTTGAGGCACCATACCACTACCAGGAACAGATACAGTTTGATGACCCATATTCATCAGAGGGTTAGGAGTAGAATTAACATGAAATTTTAAATCCCCTCCAGATGCTTTTAGAACAGGTTCCAAACCCACATTGGGTGCCCATGATGAGGCAATCACATCAGCTCGTGTCTCAGACACTATAGGCTTAAAAACAATAACCTCATCATCCTCATCTCCTTCCATTTGCTGGTGCTGGTTTGACTGAACAATTTCCATCTCTAATTTGTCAGCAGGTTTTTCTTGCACTAACTCTTTTGCATTCTGGATGTCTGAATAGGAGGGAAGAACAAAATCATCTGCAGTTTGAGGCTCAACACCAATTACAAATTTCTTTGCCTTTGAATCAAAATATATCACATTTTCATAAACCTTAACAACACTCGCTAAAGCCTTCCCCGCAGCTAAAATCCTTTTGACTCGAGCTTTTCTTTCCTTGTCACCATCACTTCCAATGGAATGCTTCCTTGAAAAATCCAAGATGGTTTGTGCAGGAAGAAGTGGAAGAAATCCCCTTAACTCAAAGTCCTCCCACAGAGCATGTCGGTTTTCAGTTTCCCCTTCCTCATACCTGCTCATGTTATTAAAGCAAGTCTCCTCTTCATCATCAATAGACAAAGGCCCAACGGAAAGCAGCTTATTCAAGAAGGATATGCAACGGTTCCAAAATTCTGATCTTAAATTTGCCTGACTTTCATCCACATCATTGCCTGCAGCGAGATCTGGATAACAGGCTAACCACTCAACAAAAACCAAAATGCCTGGTAAAAGATAACTAGAAGAAGGATCACGCAGCTGTGCACATCTCTCTATTATGTAACCCATCAATTCAAAAGCAGCAGCAAATGCATTCTGAAGCAGAACAGCACGCTGTACAATTTCTGCATAAGTTTGACCTTCAGATTCCTTGTTCACATTATAAACTGTAAATACTAGAATGCACACAATTCTGACAATGCCAAGTGCATTCTCGGGAGCATCTGTCCCAAAATTCAGCTCTTCATCTTGCCCAGAAGACAGAAGCTCACGCAGGTCAGTGATTACAGCAGCAAGAACTTCAGCAAAAGTCTCAAGGCTATATTGAGAAACAAAAGGTACAGGTCAGAGAAAATGTGAATCAACAGTGAAAATACATAGACAGAAAATGTTAAGAATATACACCTAGTGCGTGTAAACAAGATTCCATTTAGACGCACAAAGCGAGTGCAGAAGTATATATAAGTTTCCTGTATAGTGGATGCTCCTGTTTTAGGACTGGCATCAACACCAGTACCCCTTGTTGCATGTTTTGCTTCCCCTTTCCCTCTTCCTTTACCCGTTAGTCTCCCAGAAGATTCTTTAACTGCATTAGCTTTAGCATCACCAGAAAGCTGAGAGAAACTTTGACGATTCTATCATGAATTATAACAACAGCTAGTTAGAATAATTGTGATGTAATGCACCAAAAGGATCACAGACAATCCATGACACCAGGGTGAAAACAAAAAAAAAAATAAAAATTAGCACACCCCATTAACAAATATAACAATAAACATAGAATCATCTTGAAGGACGTATTCTTTAATCCCAAAGTGGTCCAGACCACAGCATGTTTCTTTAAAGATTTTTATACCACCAAATTAATACAACTATGTACTCAAAATACATGCATGGACTTCCCCTAAGATGTGTACTGATAACATGGCTCCACCAACATGCAACCACTCTAAACATATAACATGATTCTTTAATGCACTTATTTCCAGTATTGAACACTGAGAGTAAGAGAATCTCATCCTCATAGTAATACTCTAGTCCTCAAGCAACAATCATGATATGATATGACATCAAGAAGACGAAAGGTTTAATCACAAGCCAAAGCAAAGAACAAAACACAAAGTACTTAAACAACGACAAAAGCAAAACTATGAAGCCATGTTCACATTACCTTATCAAATGCAACTATCAAGTTTTCTCTTGCAGTCGTAAATGGACTATCTACAGCCAGGCTACGAAAATATCGATAAATTGTCACCAGCATATCCCCAGAGTATGAAGCCAACAAAGCAAGCTGGAAAAACAGACTCGTTAAAATAGAATATTAAAACCATGAAAAACATTGAAAAAAAAAAACTATAAAGCAAGCAACCATTAAAAATCACAATGGATGCATGACTGCCAAACACCTGGTGATGGGGGTTCCCACTAGAAGGCCAAAGAGAAGCAGCTTGCAAGTAGTAACTAGAAGCCGCTGTGTACTCCCGGTTCTTTGAATCACCTTCACCGTACATACCTTTATAACGAGCAAGATCACCCAAGTATATTAGACAACGATGACAAGCTACTAAACCTTTCTTCATCTCAGCAGATTTCTTTCCATCTTTCTCCATCACAATCCGATTCTCTGAATCCTCAAAGTAACCAAGAGGAAGACCATACTTAGCTCTGATCTTCGTAATAAGGTCATGGTAAAATCCGGTTGCTTCAGAAAGGAAAGTCTTAAATTGTAGCCTTATTTTAGTTATCCGGTCCGGTCGTGCAGGGCCTTTCACTCCCTGGGATGGGTTAGCACTTGTAGAAGAAACAGAAGCAGCACTGAAGTATGCTCTAAACTCCTCAATCCTCTTATAATGCAACTGCCAGAGTGCATATTCAATATTGTGCTGCTCAGAGAAAGCATGATCCTCAAGAATTATTGCTTCATAATTCTCACGCATCTGTTGCCAAGCATTTGGATCTGATGGAACCCGCGCCTGAGCTGACCTCCGACGCTTATTCTCCAATTCCAGATTCTATGTAACAAATAATTGTAATGTTACAAAACAGACCCCTAGTATTCATTTCACCAAAATTCGAGGTTCTAGGTAACCATTGTAATGTTACAAAACAGACCTCTAGTATCTATCTCACCAAGAAGAGCTCATGTAAATCAATGTTAAAAACAAGAAAACCATGGAAAACAACAGCAAGTAAAAAATTCTGCTAATTTTTAATTTCAACGTATAGTCATTCATTTTTATGTTCAGCAACTCACAGTCAAAGAACATTAAGAATTCAATTAATATATTTATTTAGGATTAACAGTGAGAAGCTTGACATTGAAAAACAAATCACTGGAGTTGCAGTTCAATTCAATGATTGGTTCCAAATGTGGACATCCATTACTTAAATGCCAGTTCATTTTTAATGGCCTTTTCCCATGGCCAATTTTATCATGAAAGAACTATTTTGAAAAAAGAGAGTCAATACGTAAGCAAGTCAATTTCAACTTCATAGAATCTAAATTTTAAAATCATTACAAAATATCTGAGAGAAGGATTAACAATCAATATTTTAGCAGAAAATTTCAACTTCATAGAATCTAAATTTTAAAATCATTACAAAATATCTGAGAGAAGGATTAACAATCAATATTTTAGCAGAACATTAAAGCTTCGATATGAAAATAAACCATAATACCAAGCGAGGCATTTTAATCAATGAATTTAACCAGATTATACAAAATTTACACCAGTAGAGCATTGCAGCAATTTAAATTGCATCTCTTAGTTTCTCTATTCTTTAAGGTTTCCTTCAAAGTGAATTGCCACAAAAGAAAGGGAAAAGAAGGTAATACCTTTTCATAGAGGCGTTGAGCACGCTCCCTCGATGAAGGAGCAGACATTTTATCCATTTCTATTAACATCATCCATCAATTATTTCTTGACTAACCAGACTCAAATCACATCAATCCTGCAAAAATAAATTATACAGTTATAAAAACGATTCATAGAATAGTTAGCAAGTAAATTGATCACAGCTACCATAGCCTCCATTCAAATTAATATCATTATATTCATACCCTTTGAAATAAAACCTGAAAACTGAATGAAAGACCAATTGAACTTTAAAAATGAAGTTTGAACCGAACAAACCACAGTACCATATCAAACAAAATATAGCATAAAGTTATCTGAAACATCTTCACAACTGAACCCTCCGAAAGTCAAACTGAAAACGGAATTCCAGTAAAACACACAGACTTAGACTTCAGAACAAATATTGTCTCAGATAGAAACAAATAAAACAAAAACTTAGGGTATCAAAAACTTAGGGTATCAAAAACTGAACCCACACAAACAAACAACAACAACATAAACCGTAAGCAATCATACGAATCTGCAAAACCGCTATTATAAAAGTAGCATAAACCTAAAAAAAAATAATAAACAATAACAACAGCAAAAAATCAATAATAAGAACCGCCTCAACATCTTTCATACCCCAAAAACAATTCATGTACCTCAATTTTACAAACTCCAATCATAAGAGTCGTGCAAATTCGAATGTCAAAAGATGTCAAAAGTTCCGATTTGCCGACTAATTTAATAAAATCCATAGATAAAAAAAGCAAAACTCAAAGGCAATACCAGATCTGCAAATCCATCAGCGATAAATCGTACTAGAACACCAATCAAGTCGATGATTTCATAGGAAAAGTATAAGAGAAACAATAATAGAAGCTTCGCGAACCAAAAAAATCAATTAAACAAAATAGATACATAAATAAATAAAACAAATAAATAGAGATGATAAAACTGACCTGTATGGGAAGGGATCAATCAATAACACGGGATTGAAATGGAGAGAGGGATGAATAATTGCTAGGGTTTCGTTTGAGAGAGAGAGAACGAAACAGAGAGAAAGTTTGTTGGAGTCCAAAAAGAGAGATTATGAGATGAGAAGATTCAATTCAACTTGTTTGTTTCTCTCTTTCTTTCTCTCTCTATCTCTTATTGTTGGGGTGCTTTTTTTTTTATTTTTATTTTTTTCGGGCGGCGATGGCAACGACGGCGTTTAAAGCAATCTCTTTCCCATTCCGCTACTTTGAATTGTTGACCTCTCTTCCATCTTCTTTTTCTTTTCTTAGTTGTTTGGATGTATCTTTGTATTTAAAGAGTTTTCAATCATATCTTGTCAATCTTTTATCTGTTAAATAATAACAATATAAATAAATGAATTCTGTTAATATTTACAATGTTTAAAATAAAATGAGAAGTAACTTTATAATTTTGATTTAATAAATTATTTTATGAAGAAAAAAATTATTCTTTATTTTGTGCTTATAATTCACCTGCTATATTAAAATATGTTTCTCATATCTTCCATATTCTCTTTTTTGGACAAGTTTGTATTCTACAGGCAACTAATGTTTGCCATTTGCTTTTAAATGATGGAAATTACCTCAATTAATTGACATTAGTCATAATTCTCTTAATTAATTTAAATCAGAGAATGTATTGATCAATGCAAAACTTCATTTTACAGTGACTTTATTATACTTTTAAAGGAAAAGCAAAATAAATTTATTAAAATATTATATAAAATATAAATATGAATAATTTTAATGATTTAATTGATTGTTTTAATAAATTATATATTTATTGTAATAGTCTTAACTAGTGCGTGTATCATGAAATTAATACAACTTTATTTATATACTTATATACAAATTTATATATATATATATATATATATATATATATATAAATTTTAAATTTTGGTGTGGTGTCTTTGAAAGAATAGGAAAGAAAGGAACATTTACTTTATATGAATTGAAGTAAAAACTGCATGAGATAGTTTTTTTCCATAACTAACAGATAAACACTAATCAGTTACTTTTTCAATTATTTATCTGTAATATGATGGGAGAACAAATGCCTATATCTACATTCTATTTTTTTATTTTTTATTTTAATTTACACTTTTTTTATAATTTTATTCTTATATTAACTGTTTTTTAAATTTTTTTCTATTTCTTAATTTATAAATATAATTAACTTAATATATTTTATTTTTTTTATTTTATCACCAACAAAAAATTATCCTAAATGTATTTAACTGTTTTTTCTTTACATAAATCATTTTTGATAATTTTATCCTTCAAAGTGTTTTATATATTTTTTTTTCTATTTTTACCAACTCTAGTGAAACACATGTACTCTTTTATATATAATACAATTTAAAAAATATATAATTCTAATAGAATGATTTAAAAATTAAAAAAAAAATATGTGTTAACTCTTTAAAGTAGGAAAGTTAGTCCCTTATAATTATAATCAAGCAGAGTAATTATGGTGTTATGTGTTTTGTCAAATAAAAAAATATTTTTTTATTAAAAGATAAATCTGTTTAAATAACAGTTAAAGATGGTTATAAAAAAATATGTCCTTATTAAAGGGTAAATTTATTAACTAAAAAATGTACAATATAAGTGGTTAAAAAATATTTTTTCAACTAAACATAATCAACTTTATTCTTTATTAATTTTAGACCTAAACAAAATTTATCTATTTTAAATAATTATTTCTTTTACTAAAATGGTACAATTATGCACCATTTTGTCGAAATGGAGAATTCTTTTTATTATGCACAATTTCATTATAATCCAATACAAATTGTTGACTTATTCTATGAAATTGCTAATATGTATTTTACTAATTTTAATTTTATCATATTAATTAATTTGATATTTATTGAAATTTTAATTTTATATATTTTATTTTTATATTATATTGTAAATTTCATAATTTGAGAAATATTATTTTATTAAAATTAAAGAAAGATTATCCTCCTCATCTATATATACATTTTTTATTAATATAATTTAATCTTTAATCATATAATTTTTGGACTTAATAAATAATAAATTCATGTTTTAATTAAAGTTCACATAATTATATTTATTTAGATTTTAACTAATATTTTTATTAATCTTGTAATTTTAATGTAGTAAACAATTTAACATTTATAACCATTAAATAGTGTGACTATACCATTTAATGATTTTATGAAGTAGAGCATTCAACAAACCTTTGTATCATAATAGATCTTAGCAAATCATTTATCATAGTAGCAAATCACTAACATTTAGTTTATAATAAAATTAGACAACAAAATAATTTCATAATTTAAGTAGTTTGTATGATTAAATAAATTAAAGAAAATAAATTAAACATTTATATGAATTTATGTCAAATCTCAAATAGCAGAATAAGGTTTAAGGAAATATTGTTAGGGTTAAATTTCGTCATACCTCATTCTCATGCATAAAATAACCATATTCTTTTCCAAACTAATGTCAATGTTAACCCACAATAATACCCAAACTCTAATTGGTTAGGTGAATGAACTTAAGTTTCTCTATCAACTGTCATTTCTTTAATCAATTATATAGAGAAAGACTTGTTTTTGTCACAGGGTTTAAGACAATAAATAAATCCTACTTTATTACTAGATACAAGTTTTCATTAGGTATTTCATAAACATAAGAACCCAAAACATAAAAAAGGTGAACAGTAAAAGAAGAAGATGATTACACCAAAAAACCTTAAAGATGTTGTT